>Ga0194129_10001703_pt1 | contig 35217 bp, 24 predicted proteins | sample TA2KigCa35mmetaG_FD_150862 | JGI IMG/M metagenome (GOLD analysis project Ga0194129, IMG submission 150862) | Freshwater microbial communities from Lake Tanganyika, Tanzania - TA2015038 Kigoma Deep Cast 35m | ecosystem: Environmental > Aquatic > Freshwater > Lake | place: Tanzania: Lake...
CTCCTGCCGGGGCACACGCCTGTGACACTGCTATCCCGCATGCAAAGGGATAAAGGGACAAAGGCCAAAGGGTCTAGGTTCGAGCCCGCCGACGCCGCTTGAGCACCCACCACCCACAGGCACACAACGCCCCGCCTGAAGCCATCCCCAGTGTCGCGGGCTCTGGAACCGGACTTGCGAGACGAAAACCGATGCCGAGGCTCCCGATCGACGGGTCGATCGCGTTCCTGTCGGAGGACGACAAGAGGAACGCGTCGCTGAACCAGAAACCGCCCCGAAGCCCACGAGACGAGCCGGCAGTACCCGTGAGGTCGTTCCACTCATAGATGTTGCCGCTCATGTCGAAGGCACCGTACGCACTCGGCCCGCCATTGGTGCCGACCGACGTGACGTTGCCGTCTTGGCCGTTCCAGTCGGCTGCGCGGTTGTAGTTCGCGAAGTTGCCTGTGCTCCCGGCCGAGCCGTTTCCAGTCGAATTCGCCGTCACCGCCGTGGGTGCCGTGTCGCTCTGCGTGGCGTAGTCCCAGTAGCCTGCGTTCGTGCTGCCACCCTTGTAGTACGCCGCCTTGTACCACTGGTCTTCCGTCGGAATGTAGAACGTGGCACCGGAGTTCCTCGCCGGGGCCGTGCCGCTCGTCTGGCCGCCCACGAGCGTGTACGCCCCCGTCTCCGTGCTCGATGTGCCCGTGGCGCCGTTCACCAGCCAGTTGGAAACCCGCGCCGCGTCGAACCAGCTCACGTAGTTCACCGGCTTGTCGCCCATGTTTGCTTTGACGGCGTACGTGAACGACCCTGACGCGCCGCTTCGCGTGATGCCGCCACGGGCGTTGCTGCCCATATCCGTGTTGTAGAGCGCGTAGGTGTCGGTCTTCGCCACGGAGTTCAAAAACGCCGCGTATTGCGAGTTGGTGAACTCAAACTTCATGATCTGGAATGAGTCGGCAACGGCACCAGCAGGATTCGGTTGCCCGGTGGTGTCGGCCGTGTTCCCGGGATTCCCCACCGTCACCATGTCAATCGTGACGGCGCGGGCATTCGGCACGGCAAGGCTTGTGAAAAGCAAGGCGACCAGAGCAGCGGTCGCAAAACGGCGGAGCGGGGTCATGAGCGGTCCTTTCGAGGGAGGTCGGGCAAAGATGCCCAGAAAAAAACATCTATGCAACAGGCAACCTAACGATCGCCGCCAAGCTTTCAACGGCCAAAACCCAAAAAGTGACGAATCGGGCACGGGCAGGGACGAATCGGGCGCGCTTGGGACGAATCGGGCAGAAGTTGGGACGAATCCGCCGCGAGAGCCTGCCGACGGGGATCCACAAGACGGGGTTGGCAGCGCGGAATCTGGCGCTGAGCTGACCGGCCCCGAGGTCTCTCAAGCGGCGTGAGCAACTGTCGCCAACCTCCACGCCCATGCCGACCAAGTTCAGCACTCACGTCGACCTGCATCAGCGCCAGTGCTGAACCGGTACATTCTCTTCTGGGTCTTCAGCAGAATTTGTGGGTAGAAAGCCTGGGTTTCTGCGCGGGGCTCTGCCCCGGACCCCGAGGTTTATGAGCCATGGCACAGGCATCAGCCTGAGTCTGTCGGCGTGAGGCTGATGCTTCCGGCAGCGATCGCACCAAGCCGCTGGCGGCATGGGTATGTGATGAGCCGCCGCTGCGCGGCGACATCCGGCATGCGGCGGCGTTCCGCCGCCTGGAAGCACCGCCCTGACGGGCGGGCCAGGAGAGAGGTTCTTCCGGGAATTTCGTGGCAAGGGGGCCTGGATCCCGGAAAATCGTCGGTTTTACTCCAGGGAACGTGCTGGTCCCGGCCCCCGCGGCGCCCCCTCTCCTCCAAGCTGGGCCCAAAAGCCCGATGGTCGGAAAACACAGGGGAAAAGGCAGCCTTTGAAGGTGAATGCAGTGGGTTTCGGCCCCACTGATCACGCCGTCCGCCATGCACTTCCCCATTCTTGAACCTGTACGCCCGTCGACACTCTGCAGCCACGGAAATCCCCGAAGAGCCACGTCTTGCGAATCGTGGGCTGGAGCATGAAGCCCGATTCGTCCGCAAAAACAATGGTCCGGCGGTTACGAAGCGCGTTTTTTTATCCGTGGCCACTCCCGTGAGCGCCACGCTTGAATCGCCTGCTCGTCTCGCTCGCGGGCCTGCCGCTCCGGCTTCTGCTGCGTCCAGTTCAGTCGCCGCAGCACATGCCAGATCCCGGACTGATCGTAGGTCACATCGAACTTCCGTCGGACCAACTCGGCCACACGTTGAAGTGTCCACAATTCCGTGGGAAACCCATGCTTCAAAGGGCCTTCCGAGAGCATCCGTGTCAACCTCTGCAGCTGGGCATCGCTCAGCTTCGTGGGCCGGCCCGAAATCGGCTTCGCCTCCAAGGCCGCCTTTCCACCAAGGCGGGCGGCCTTTACCCATTGTGAAACCGCCGCGGGGCTCACGCCCAACTCGGTGGCAACCTGGGTCTGGTTTTTCCCAGATTTCAACAACTGCATGGCCTTCAGCCTGCGTGTTTCCCGGAACTCTTGTTGTTTGCTGAGTGACATGCATGGGATATCGGACGCCCAGCCGGAAAACTTTCAGAAACTTTTTCAAAGCTCAATAAGCACTTGGAGGACGAGAACCGGCGGCTCAAGCAGCTGGTTGCCGACCAGGCTCTGGACATCCAGATGCTCAAGCACCTCTCGGAGGGAAACTGGTAAGCCCTTCCCGGAAGCGAGCGGCGGTCATCGAGCTTCGCACGAAGTTCGGCGTCTCCGAGCGAAGGGCATGCACGGTGGTGGATCAGCCGCGTAGCAGTCAGCGATTCGAGGCCAAGCCCCGCACGGACGAGGCATCGCTGGTGAAGCGGATGCTGCAGTTGGCGAGGTCGAAGCCGCGGTATGGGTATCGCCGGATCGGCTGGCTGCTTCGAGAAGAGGGATGGCGTGCTGGGTTGTCTCGAGTATTTCGCCTGTGGCAGCGGGAGGGGCTGAAAGTGCCTGTAAAGAAGCGGAAAAGGCGTCGCCTGGGCTCGAGTGCGAATGGATGCCATCGGCGACGGGCCGAAGCTCCGAATGACGTGTGGTGTTGGGACTTCGTCTTCGACCGGACGGTAAGCGGCAGCCAGCTGAAGTGGCTGTCGGTCGTGGACGAGTACACCCGCGAGTGCTTGGCCCTGAAGGTCGACCGGGGCATCACGAGTGAGAACGTGATCGACACGCTCTCCGAGCTGTTCGCGATGCGTGGTGTCCCGAGGCACATCCGCAGCGACAACGGGCCCGAGTTCATCGCTCAGACCCTACGTCGCTGGCTCAAACAGGTGGGCGTTGGCACGCTGTACATCGAGCCGGGGAGCCCTTGGGAGAACGGCTATGCCGAGAGCTTCCACGGGCGCCTCCGCGATGAGTTCCTGGCGATGGAGATCTTCGAGGGCGTCCGGGATGCCCGGTCGCTCACGGCCTCGTGGAGAGATGAATACAACACCCAGCGGCCTCACAGCTCGTTGGGTTATCGGACCCCGGCCGGGTTCGCCGCCGCGTGTGCGGCTTCCGCCTCGGCCAAGGCCTCGGCTCCAGCCGCACACGCTGGTTACCTTGGTCAACCCTGTTCCTGAACCCTCATATCACCTGGTACAGCAAATCCAGCCCGGTTAGTTGCGCACGTTGAGCATCGCTTCTGCATCAAGCAGTTTCACGATAATCTCGGGGCGATGCTTCGTCCGTCGTATCGGCATCGACAGTGTCGTTGTACGTAGGGCAGTAGACCTTCATACCGACTAGAAGGCGATTTGCGGGCCGTCTACTCTGACACGACTTGGATCAGGACTTGAGGCGCTCAACTTAAGCCGGCCCCAGTCAAAAAGCAGACGGCGCCGTCACGACGAGCGTAATGCAGGCGGATTCATTAGTTAACGCAGAGTACGCGTAAAACGGCGCAGAAGCCACCGACAGCACTCCCTTAAGTACTCTGGCCCGAATGCCGGGATATCGCAATGCGGGAGGGGCGCTCGCACCCTGCCCACCTTCGTTTGCAGCCGGGCCAACACCGACCCGCCGCTTGGCAACGCTAATCATCGTCGAGGCGAATTCCCAACTATATTCAGATGTGGTGACTTCCGCTCCAAAGCCAGCCGGCACAATTCGTTTCGCGCCACTTTTGGCCAGCAAAGTGACGTGATCAATAGGGCGCAGCATTGGCCAGCCGGATCCACTCACTTTGGATATCAGTGAACCAGCATTGGGCGTAATGACAATCAGTTTTCCACCCGGCTTAAGAACGTTGGCCAACTCAGTCATGAATGACTTTGGCCAGAAGATGTGCTCGATCACGTGAGCAAGCATAATCACGTCAAACTTCTGATCGCCAAGGACGCCCGAGGAAAAATACTCGCTTCGGACAGGTAGATTAAATAGGGTCCGTGCGACCCGGGCGTGGCTCTCGCTTGGCTCAAACCCAAGAACATCGAAGCCCAGCCCACGGGCCGCGAGTAAGAAGCCGCCCATGCCGCAGCCCACATCAAGGAAGTTGCGCGGCGCGTTATCCAAACCGCGGTTCCCGACAAGTCTCACGAGTTCGTTCTTCTTGTGCTCGACAGCGAGAAATCGCTCGACGGTCTCCAGATTCTCGCTATCGAGATAATGTCCCGGGTCATACGTCGGGTTGATCGCCGTGTAGTCATCCAGCGAGACCTGTTTTTGGATTGTGCCGCAGGTCGCGCATCGATGAAAAACGAAGCCATTTGCAGAGAACGACTGTCCGCCGGAATCGCCGCAGACGCGACAGGGCTGGTCGAGAACCTTCATCTGAGAACCTGCAGGAGAACGGATCTTACTCGAAAATACTATAGCTGCGTGCGGCGGGTGTCGCAACGGACAGCGAGTGTTGCCTAGGCCGCTGCCAGGGCCGGCGCGTGCTCGGCTAAGCCCTGCTATAGGCGAAGGGCCTCAGTGCATGGTGCCACGGCGCGGCGAGGCCCTTCGTTCGTTAGTCATAAGGGCCCGACAGTAGTAGATCGAGTAGTCGAGCCGGAGAGGCGCCATGAAATCGCTCGTCGTCCGGCTTGCAAAAAGCTGGCTGAGCGTCTCGCAAGTTGGAGCTTCGGCGCCCGGCGGGCAGACCCCGCGGCAGCCGGGTTTACGTGAGAACTGGCCCGGGGCGCCGATGGAGTCTTTAGAGGGACGGGGTTCGCTTCCCGGCCTGAAGGGCCATCGCTTCATCAAAGATCAGGTCCATGGTTTCAAATGCATCGTACTTACTTGTCCAGCCAAGGCGGCGGGTAGCAGTAGTCGCATCTCCATAGATGTCCAAGATCTCGTTAGGGCGGTACAACGCCGGGTCAATCTGTATTACCTCGGTCGTTAATCCTGCCCGCCTCAAGACGTGCTCGACCAACTCCCGCAACGCAACGGAGCGACCTGTGCAGATGATAAAGTCGTCGGCCGTTGGCTGTTGCAGCATCAGCCACATCGCGCGAACATAGTCCGGTGCGTAGCCGATATCCCTCCGCACATCGATGTTCCCGAACGATAAGCGATCCGCTTTGCCACGTTTCACATCTAGGGCAGCGTCCATCAGCTTGCGAATAAAAAAGCCCTGTTTTCGAAGAACCGACTCGTGATTGAATAAAACCCCGGACACAGCGAAGAGCGAGTAGGAGTCTCGATAGACGCGAACCGTGTGATGAGCCGCCACTTTTGACACGGCGTACGGACTGACGGGGTTGAACAGAGTTCTGTCGTCTATCGGGCAAGTCGATACGCGGCCATACATCTCACTGCTCGAGGCGTGGTAGAACTTGATGCTGCGATCAAGGGTACGAATCGCTTCCAGGAAGTTGATCACCGGCTGAGTGTTGACCCGCATGGTCATCGCCGGTTCGCTGAAGGATGAGGAAACGCTGCTCTGGGCAGCGAGGTGGTATACCTCGACCGGGCGTGTTCGTAGCAGGAGTTCCTGGACTTCCGTGAAGTCCAGAAGATTGGCTCTTACGAGATCGACGGAATCTGTGATGCCTAGGTAGTGTAGGCCCCAGAGGGAGGACTCACGGCCGGTCGCAAGAACTCCTGTGACCCGATACCCTTGCTCCAAAAGAAGTTTTGCAAGGTACGTTCCGTCTTGACCGGTAATGCCGGTCACCAGAGCGTGTCGTGGCGGAGGCGTCATGCGGACGGTATTCCGTCGTAGATGGCACGGAACTGCTCGGCGATTCTTCGATTGTCGTAGCGTGCAGCGTTGGCGAAGCCCTCGTGAACGAGGAACTCGCGATAATCGCTGTCAGACATGATGCGGACGACGGCAGTGCGAATAGAGTGAACGTCATACGGGTCGACGAGAGCGGCGCCAGTTCCGGCGACTTCCGGCATCGACGAGCAGTTGCTTGTGATGACCGGCCTACCCACGGTTTGTGCCTCGACGATCGGCATCCCGAATCCTTCGAAGGTTGAGGCGAAGGAGACGATGTCGGCGTTTTCGTACTCCACGACGAGAGCCTCGTCGGATACGTCGATGAGGTTTGTGTACGGAACCGCGCTGTCATGAAGAAGTGTGCGCATGTCCATGTCAAGTTCGCCTACGATCACGAGATGACACGGCAATCCGCGTAAAGCGCGGATGAGACGGGGGACGTTCTTGTTGTACTTGGTGCCAATTTGCAGAATTCTTGGCCTTGCCGCGTTGAATGCCTTCGGGACGTGTTTGTACAGAGGCGAAATCGACACCGGAACCACGTGCACGCGTGCTGGGTCAAGCGTCGGCACCCATCGAAGCAAGTCCGTCTTCGTCGCATCGGAAATGACGCTGATGGCTGCAACTCTCTGGAGGGGCAATCGAAACCATAGTTGCCTCATCGCTTCCCGCGTTATGCCCCGAAGACGATGCAAAGCTCCACAGTCCAGAACGGTTACCACCGTGCGGCGAGGGTCAAGTCCGAATGCTGCAAAGTGGATGTCGCCCGTGATGTGGGTGATGTGGTTCCGAAAACGACGAACATAGTTGATCGTGCGCACCCGGGGAATCACTCCGCGACTCGGAAAGGGCACCGTGTGCAGAGCGGCATCAACGCCAAGATTTGGAAACACGCCCATCAGCCGCGAGAAATAACTCTCGACGCTGAATCCACCTGGCGTGGGGTGACGCTGGATGAGATCAACACGCATGCCCGAAATCCAACTCACGGACGAAATGCCCGATCACGGAATCCAAAACTTAAGTTCCCGCAAGCGTCGCATTTCGACGTGATGAAGTCAATCGCCGCACGGCGTCGACGGGATCGCTGATCTCGCTTTATGCAGCTGTTTTTTGCACGTAGGCTCCGAGCACGACGAGCGACAGCGGGCGTGACCAGTGCGTCGCAGAGCGATTCGAGGTGTAGCCGCTCCACGTGCGACGAACTGCCTCGCCGTCGATTACCGGGCACGCCGTCAAGGCATCCACCGCCGCCTCGCACTGATCACGCAGGGGCCCAAACAGCCATTCGCCAAATGGAAGAGAGAATCCCGACTTGGGGCGGTTGAAGACTGAGGCGGGCAGGGTGTCGGCAAAGGCCTGGCGGAGCAGGTACTTTGCGGGCCGGCCGCGGGGCAATCTCATGGGCCCCGGGAGGCTGCACGCGTAGTCCACGACGCGCCTGCCGAGGAACGGAACTCTAATCTCGAGAGAGTGGGCCATGCCATTGACGTCGGAGTCTCTCAGCAAGGTGTTGCCCATGTAGAGGCTTGCCTCGACTTCAGAAATTGTTCGTACCGGATCACGCAGCGAAGGGGTGATCGCTTCATAGGCTTCGTGTGGGAGGAAGTCGTTGGACATGCCTAGCCGCTTCGGTGCGTAGCCAAGCCGCTTCAGGGTGGCGTCGCTGTGGAGCCGACGGCCCAGGACGGTCAGTTCAAGGGCCGTGGCTCCTCGCGACACCAGGTCGACCGCCTTCGTGCGCTTGCTGCTTGGAAGCCATGCGAGCAAAGCCATGGCGGCTGCTCGGCGGATCGACGGCGGAATCCAGGTCAACGTTCGCAGGATGCGCTGCAGCTTTGGAATGCGTTGAAAGTTGGGATAGCCGCCGAAAAGTTCATCTGCGCCGAGGCCCGAGAGCGCCACCGTGACGCCGCGATCCTTCACAGCACCGCTGACGATGTAGGTGTTGAGACCGTCGATGCTCGGGCGGTCCGCAGCTTTGAGCCACTCGTGCAGTTGGAGCATCACCCAATGGTTGTCGACGATCGTCTGAAAGTGTCGTGTGCCGAGGTAATCAGCAGTCTCTGCTGCCGCAACTGTCTCGTCGACGCCGCCGAGAGCTTCGTATCCGACCGCGAATGTCATCGGCGCGGCGTGCCTGGAGCGTGCGAGCGCGGCCATGGTGGCGCTGTCGATCCCGCCCGAAAGAAACACACCAAGTGGGACATCCGACACGCTTTGGAGCCGCACTGCTTGCTGGAGTTCGGCGCGCACCCGATCGATGGCGTCGGCCTCGCCCTCGTCGGCCGCGGACTCGGGAAAGTGCCAATATCGCCTGGCAGTCGGCCGCTTCTCCAGAGCATTGGCGTCGATCCACTCGTAGGTAGCAGGCAGCATGGATCGGACGTATCGATGCACCGTCAGAGGGTCTTGCGGCGCCCCATACGCCAGGTAGCTGGCGATGCCTGCTGGGTCGAGGTCGGTCGGCACGACGCCTGTGGCGAGAAGAGCGCGTACCTCGCTGGCAAAGGCGAATGTGTCGCCAACCCTAGCCGTGTAGAGCGGTTTGATGCCCAAGGGGTCGCGAGCAAGTAGGACGCGTCGTGAGGCGGCATGAAAGAATGCGATGGCAAACATGCCGTCGAGCCTCGCCAGTGCGTCCTCCCCCCACTCTGAAAGGGCATGCAGAAGCACCTCACTGTCACCCGATGACCGGAACCGGTAGCCGCGGGTCGCGAGCTGATCGCGAATCGCAACGAAATTGTAAATTTCGCCGTTGAAGATGATCGCGTCGCCAGTGCGGGCGTTGATCATCGGCTGGTGGCCAAGCGGCGAAAGGTCCATGATCGCCAAGCGTCGAAATCCAAACCCACAGGTAGGACCGCTCAATGAATCCGATAGCTGAAACTGCTCGTACCCTTCGTCGTCAGGCCCCCTGTGCACCATGGCACGCATCGCTCGGCGGACGGCGGCCTCGATACGGCTGGGGTCAGGGCCGATAACGCCAGATATTCCACACATTTGGATCGATGGTCCCTTTCGCTAACCTCTCAGGCTAGCGTAAGGCAGCACCAAGCACCACAAGCGACAGCGGACGAGACCAATGCATCGCTCTCTCATCGGCAAGAAACGCGGTCCAAATTCGGCGGACTTCATTCGTGTTGAGAAAAGAGGCCGTCTCTAGACTCGCGATTGCCGCCTCGCACGAATCTCGCATCTCTCCGCGCATCCACTCGCCGATCGGCAGCGCGAATCCGGTCTTGGGCCGCTTCGCGATGTCGTCGCGGATCACCTTATGGCAGGCAAGGCGTAGTAAGCCTTTTGCCGATGCGCTGCGGGTTCGCTTCACACGGCCCGGCAGCGACGAAACGTAGTCGACGAGCGGCAAGTCAAGGAACGGAACTCTCACCTCGAGCGACTGCCGCATGCTATTGGAATCGGTGTCGCGGAGCAGGGTGTCGCCCATGTAGTGAGTCGCCTCGGCATAGGCGACGGAGTTGAAGGCATCGCCGTGTATGTCGTCATCAACGGCGATGTGTCGGTCAAGGTAGTCATACCCAAGATCGGTCTTGCTGGCTGGAACGCCCAAGGCCACGAGGCGTCTATTTGACAGAGATCGTCGCAATGCGATCGCGACGGCACGCACAGTGGGTTCGCCAGCGACAAGGTCGGCGAGTTTTTCGGTGGTGCTGGTTTTGCTATTCAGGGAGCCGATCCCACCCGCGAGTCGGCCACGGAGGTCGGGCGGCAGGAATCGAAGCGCCCGCATGAGCCGAGCGAGTCGCGGGGCACGCTCGAAGTTGCTGTAGCCGCCGAATAGTTCGTCCGCGCCGAGCCCCGACAAGCCGACAACCACGCCTTCCTCGGCGAGACGCCGGCTCACCACGAAGGTGTTGAAGCCGTCGATGCTGGGCGAATCCATCTGCTCGATCCATTCATGCCACTGGTGCGGCATGTTGGTCATATCAAGCGATACGGCGACGTGCTTGATGCCCAGCGTGCGGGCGGTCTTGGAGGCGAGGGCAATCTCGTCTTCCCCGTGAATGGCCCCGAAGCCCACCGTGAAAGCGGTGACGGTCGGGGTGTATTCCCGTGCGAACGACGCGATGATCGTGCTGTCGATGCCGGCTGACAGAAACACACCCACGGGAACATCGGCAACCAGGTGTCGGAGCACGGCGTCGTGCAGCAGGAGACGGACGTTGGCTGCAGCCGTGGGGATGTCTACGGGTTGAGCGGAGGCACGGGGAAACCTCCAGTAGCGAACGGGCGGCGACACCTTCACAGCATCGCCGGTGGCCGGCCAGTCGATCCACTGGTAACTGCCGGCAGGAAACGACTTGATGGCTCGATAAATAGTGTGCGGCGACTGAACGGCTCCGTAGGCAAGCATGCCCGCGATTCCGTTGATGTCGAGCTCTTGGTCGACGGCACCCGAGGCACGAATCGCACGAATCTCACTCGCAAACACGAACTGATTCGCCGACTCCGCCACATACAGCGGTTTGATGCCGAGCGGGTCGCGGGCGATGAGAATGCGGCGGGTCTTCGCCTCGTAAAAAGCGAAGGCAAACATGCCCTGGAGTTTTTGAAGGGCTGCGTCACCCCATCGCGAGAGCGCGTGCAGCAGCACTTCGGTGTCGCTGTGGCCGCGGAACAGGACCCCCTCGCACTGAAGCTCCGTTCGCAGCCGTCGGTAGTTGTAGATCTCGCCGTTGAACACGAGGCAGTCGCCCGTGTTCGGATTGAACATCGGCTGGTGGCCGGCGGACGTGAGGTCGAGGATGGCCAGCCGGCGAAACCCGAATCCCGCGAATGGGCCAAACTCATAGCCACCGACGTTGAGCAGTTCAAAGCCCTCGTCGTCGGGGCCGCGATGCACCATCGCGTCCATCATGCGGCGGACGGCAGGTTCGATGGCCCCTCGATCGTCACTGAGGATGCCGCAAATGCCGCACATAACCGAGCGGTTCTAAATCCTGTGGGGGAGGCCCACCATAAGGGTGGGGAGCGGCGGTGTCAAAATGCGGTCAGAGACTCTGGGATTTCCGCGTGGGCCCACGCGGGCTATCCGGTCACGCTACAGGAGTGGCGGAGGGTTTGCCATCAGGGCGGCGGCGCCTTGCCGCTATGCAAGGATTCCCCGTCGGAGGGAGCGGCCCCTTGCGTTTCCGGCAGCCGCGACCATGCTTCTGTCGGTGGTCGTCCGCCGCGTGGCAAGCCCATGAAACTCCGCCGAGCCGTGATCACCGCCGCCGGCCGCGACGGTCAGCAACTTCCCCTGCAGCGGCTGATCGACCGCGACGGCAGCCCCAAGACGGCCCTCCAGATCGTGGTGGAGGAGGCGGCTGCGGCCGGAGCTAACGAGATCGCAATCGTCGTGCGACCGGGCGATGAGGCGGCGTTTCGGGCTGCCGCCGGGGGATCGGCCTCGCGGCTGGAGCTTCTCCCGCAGGCTGATCCCCTCGGCTACGGCCACGCCATCCAGACCGCCCGCGGCTTCGTGGGCGACGAGCCTTTTCTGCACTTCGTGGGCGACCACCTCTACGTGAGCGATGCCGCCACACGGTGCGCCCAGCAGCTCGTGGCCATCGCCGAGGCCGAGGAGTGCGCCGTGTCGGCCGTGCAGGCCACCCGAGAGAGCATGCTGCCTTTCTACGGCACCGTGGGCGGACGACGGCTCGCCGAGGCACGCGGGCTCTACGAAGTGGAAAGCGTGGTGGAGAAGCCCACGCCGACTCGGGCCGAACAAGACCTGATCGTGCCCGGCTTGCGGGCCGGACATTATCTCTGCTTCTTCGGGATGCATGTGCTCACGCCCGGGATCTTCGATCTGCTCGCCGCGCTCGGGGAAGCCGGGCAGCGGCAGCTCTCCCCGGCCCTCGACCAGCTCGCCAGCCGCGAACGGTATCTCGCCTACGAGGTGACCGGCCGGCGGTTCAATCTCGGCGAGACCTATGGACTGCTCGTGGCACAGCTGGCCCTCGGGCTCGCCGGCGACGACCGCGCGGAAGTGCTCGCGCAGATCGTGGACCTGCTCGCCCGGCAGCCGCAGGCCCGCTGACCATGGCCACTTCGACCTCGCGGCTCGTCGGGATCATCACCGCCGCCGACCCCGCCACCCGGGATCGATCGATCGAGTCGGTGTGTCGAGAGGCCTCGCTCGAAGAGCTGCTCGCCGAAGGCGATGCCCTGGAGCGATTCCGGCACGCGAGCGGCAATCTCTACGAACGCGTGCGGGCGCTGTTTTTCCTTTACGCGATTCATCGCTTTCACGTGCCGGAGCGGTTGGTAGAGGGGGCCACCACCGCTTACGCGGTTGGGCTTCCAGGGAACCGGGCCGGCAGCGAGCCGACCGACAGCCCGGGCCGAACTCCTGGAAGCCGGGCGGGGATTCCGTATGAGGGCTATCAGCACCTGCTGAATCGGCGGTTCGAGGAGGCGATCGAGACGTTTCTGGCGGCGCAGGCCGACGACGGACCGTCGGATGCCATTTCGAGCGCGCTTGCCGCCGCGTACCGCGACCTCGGCCTCCAGACCCTCGCCAACCAGGTGCGGCGAAGCGTGCGCGGCCTGCGGGGCAATCAGTGGATGTTTCGCGTGGGCCATCCCGCCGACCACGCGCTGCGGATCCGGCCCGAACTGCTCGCCAGGTCGGCCGCCGGCGGCGGGGGGGCCGCGCTGTTTCCAGTGCTGCGGGAATCGACGCCTGTGCGGATGGATCTCTCGCACGCCGGCTGGAGCGACATTTTTTTCCTCGGGATGGACTTCCCCGAGGGAGCCCGCGTGCTCAATGTGTCGATCGACCTCGCCGTGCACGGCCGCGACACCGCGCCGAAGCCGCCGGTGGAAGCCTACCTGCGGGTGATCGACGAGCCCGTGCTCCGCCTCACGAGCGTGGACCTCGGCGCATCGGCCGAGATCACGGACCTCGGCGAGGTGTTTGATTTTGCCCGCGACTACCTCGGCCTGCTCAAGGCCGCCGTGATCGCAGCGGGCATCGTGCCTCCGGGCGTGGAAGGCTCCGGCGAGAGCCTCGCCACGCTGCTCGAGCGGGTGGTAGGGCCGGGCCTCGGGCTCGAACTCGTGAGCAGCGTGAACAACATCCCCAAAGGATCGCGACTTGCCGTGTCCACCAACCTGCTCGCCGCCCTGATCGCGGTGTGCATGCGGGCCACGGGCCAAGCCGGCTCGCTCACAGGGCAGCTGACCGAGCAAGAGCGACGGCTCGTGGCGGCTCGTGCGATCCTCGGGGAATGGCTCGGCGGCAGCGGCGGCGGCTGGCAGGATTCGGGGGGCGTGTGGCCGGCCGCCAAACTGATCCGCGGCGTGGCAGCGGCCGAGGGCGACCCCGAGCATGGCACGAGCCGGGGGCGACTGCTGCCGCGGCACGACGCCGTGGCCCTCGGGGCCGACCTGCAGCAGTCGCTCGTGCTCGTGCACGGCGGCATGGCGCAGAACGTGGGACCCATCCTCGAGATGGTCACGGAAAAATACCTGCTCCGCAGCGAAGCCGAATGGCAGGCCCGCCGGGAGGCCGGCGAGGTGCTCGACGAGATCATCGCAGCCGTGGAGGCGGGCGACGTGGATCGCATCGCAGCCGCCACCACCCGCAACTTCTTCGGTCCCATCCAGACGATCATTCCGTGGGCGACGAACCTCTACACCGAAACGATCATCGACCGGGTGCGGAGGCGATTCGGCAGCCGGTTTCGGGGCTTCTGGATGCTCGGCGGCATGTCGGGGGGAGGGATGGGCTTCATCTTCACCCCCGACGCCAAGGCCGAGGCTCAGGAAGCGCTTGGCGAGATCATGCGCGCGGCGAAGCGGGAACTGGAGCACGCGCTGCCCTTCGCGATGGATCCCGTGGTGTATGACTTCGCCGTGAACGAGCGGGGCACGTGGAGCGACCTGCTTGCGGGGACCGCGGCGCTGATGCCTGCCGGCTACTACGCGCTCACGGTGCCCGCGCTGCTCAAGCGGCCGACGCTGCCGGAGTCGCGGCGGGCCGAACTCGACGCCTTCGCCGCGGCGTGTCGCACCGATCCCCAGCTCACGGGCATGGTGGACACCCTCTTCGACCGGCTCTTCCCGCGGGCGACCGGGCACGCATCGGGCGCCGATCTCCGCGAACTGCTCGGCCAACTCGGCTTCGACGATGTGCAGCACGAGCAGATCCGGGCCGACCTGCAGCACGGCCGAATCGGCCTCGCCCAGAACCGCCTGCCCGCCGCGACGGCGATCGACGACGTGGCCGACACGGACGTGGCATGTGCGACCGCGCCCGACGCCGACGCAGCCCATCGCGCGGCGGGGCTCGAGGCGCTCGCCCGCGGCGAAGCGGCGGTGGTCACGCTCGCGGCCGGCGTGGGAAGCCGCTGGACGCAGGGCGCCGGCGTGGTGAAGGCCATCAATCCGTTTTGTCGGCTGGGGGGCGGGCATCGGTCGTTTCTCGAGGTCCATCTCGCCAAGACGCGGGCCACCGGCCGGACGGCGGGCAGACCGGTGCCCCATGTGGTGACCACGAGCCACCTCACGCACGACCAGATCGCCACGGCACTCGCTCGCATGGGCTCGGGCGGCGTGGCTGTGACGCTGTCACCCGGCCGGGCCGTGGGCCTGCGGCTCGTGCCGATGGCCCGTGACCTGCGGTTTGCCTGGGAGGAGACGGCCCATCAGGTGCTCGACGAGCAGAAGCAGAAGGTTCGCGACAGCCTGCATGCGGCGCTGATCGCCTGGGCCGAGGCGGCCGGCGAGGGCAGCGACTACACCGACAACGTGCCGCAGCAGTGCCTGCATCCCGTCGGCCACTGGTATGAGATTCCCAACATGCTTCGCAACGGCGTGCTCCGGCACCTGCTCGCCGAGCGGCCGAATCTCCGCTGCCTGTTCCTGCACAACATCGACACCGTGGGGGCCGATCTCGATCCGGCCCTGCTCGGTCGCCACCTCGCCAGCGGCTCGTGCCTCACCTTCGAGGTGATCCCGCGGCGGATCGAAGACCGCGGCGGCGGGCTGGCCCGCGTGAACGGCCGCCCGCGGCTCGTGGAGGGCCTGGCGATGCCGCGCGAGGAGGATGAGTTCAAACTCCGCTTCTACAACACGCTCTCCACGTGGATCGACATCGATCGCCTGCTGGCGGTGTTTGGCCTGGGCCGCGACGATCTCGCCGACGACGCAGCCGTGGCCGCGGCGATCCGGCGCGTGGCGGCTCGCGTGCCCACGTATGTGACGCTCAAGGACGTGAAGAAGCGCTGGGGCCACGGCCAGGAAGACGTGCTGCCGGTGGCGCAGTTTGAGAAGCTCTGGGGCGACATGACGGCGCTGCCCGACGTGGACTGCCGCTACGTGGTGGTGCCGCGACACCGCGGCCAGCAGCTCAAGGACGTGGCCCAGCTCGACGGGTGGCTCCGCGACGGGTCTGCCGCCCACGTCGAGCGGCTCTGCGCATGGCCATTCCCGCTATCGTGAGATGGATGGACGACCACCCGCCGAGAGGGCGTCCCTAACGGAGGAGATTGGGTTGCTGTGATGCGATGCCCCAAGGCCGTTCCTGGCACGGAGTCGTCGCTCCAAGGATGGGGGCGTCTCGAAGCGGTGCCGTCCCGCGCGTGTCGTCTGTCGTCGTACCGTGACGCAGTCGATCTGCTGCGGAGCGACGACCAGACGCGCGTCACGCCGCGCGGACTCGGAAGGAGCTACGGCGATGCCTCGTATGACGATCGAGGTGTCGTGCTCGACTCGCGGGGCCTGGACCGCTACGTGGCGTTCGACGAGACGACCGGCCTGCTCCGGTGCGAGGCGGGCGTCTCGTTCGCGGACATCGTGCGAACGTTCGTGCCCCGGGGGTGGTTCCTGGCGACCACGCCGGGCACGCAGTTCGTGACCGTGGGCGGAGCCATCGCGGCCGACATCCACGGCAAGAATCACCATCGAGTGGGCTCCTTCGGCGAACACGTGGTCGAGTTCACGCTCCTGCTGGCGTCCGGCGACCTGGTGAGGTGCTCGCGCGACGAGCATGCGGAGCTCTTCTTCGCAACCCTCGGGGGTATGGGGCTCACCGGCTTCGTGGTCGATGCCACGATTCGGCTCAGGCGGATCGACACCGCCTACGTGACGGTCGACTATCGACGCAGCCGCTGCCTCGACGACTCCTTGGAGGCATTCGCGCAGGGGGACGGGCTCTACGAGCACTCCGTCGCCTGGGTCGATTGCCTGGCGACCGGAAAGTCGCTCGGCCGCGGTGTCGTCATGCGGGCGAATCACGCGACCGTCGCGGACCTCCCCGCACGCGGCTCGGTGGATCCCCTGGCCCTGCCGGCACGGCGGCCCTGGAGTGTGCCGTTCGCGCCGCCTGTATCGCCGCTCCGGCCCTGGACGATCCGGCTGTTCAACGAGGCGTTCTACGCCGCACACCCCGATCACGGTGCCGTGGTGGACATCGGCCGGTTCTTTTACCCGCTCGATGCCGTGCGTGGCTGGAACCGCCTGTATGGCCCGAAGGGCTTCATCCAGTATCAGGCGTTTTTCCCCCGTGCGACGTCGATGCAGGGCCTTCGCGAACTGCTCGCGTGCGTGTCGGCTTCGGGAGTCGCCTCGTTCTTGGCCGTGATGAAGAGCTGCGGCGCGGCTGATGGCGGCCTGCTGTCGTATCTCGAGCCCGGCCACACGCTGGCCCTCGATATTCCCTGGCATCGCTCCGCTGCCCACATGCGAGCGTTGTCGGGGGCGTTTGACGCCATCCTCCTGCGGCATGGCGGCCGCATCTACCTCGCGAAGGACGCCCTGACGACGGCGGAAACCTTTCGGCGGATGTATCCGCGGCTGGCGGAGTTTCAGCGTGTCAGGAAGCGGGCGGATCCGCACGGACGGTTCTCTTCGGCCCTCGGCCGGAGGCTTGGTATCGTGGAGGGCTAACCTGCCGTGTTCCCCGCCTCTTGATCACGATGACGCGCATCCCGACGCGAACGCTATTGATCGTTGGAGCTTCGAGTGGGATCGCCCGGGCGGTCTGCCGGCGGCTCGTGGACCACGGCGACCAAGTGATTCTCGCCGGTCGGCGACCCGACGAGCTCGCGGCGATCGCGGCGGACCTCGAGGTGCGACGGGCCGGCTGCGTTCGCACCGTGGAGTTTGACGCCCTCGATTCCGACGCCTGCGCGACGCTTGTTGACCGTGCTGCCGCGGCGGCTGACGGGCGGCTCGACGGAGTCGTCGTGTGCCACGGGGCCCTGCCCGCCGAAGCTCGGCCCATCGACGCGGATTCGATCGAGAGGTCGTTTCGCGTGAACCTGGTGTCGGCTGCGGTCATCCTGGAGCGGTCGGCCGACTACTTCGAGCAGCAGGCCGCTGGGGTCATCGTGGCCATCTCGTCGGTGGCCGGCGACCGGGGACGGCAGTCGAACTACCTCTACGGCTCTGCGAAGGCGGGGCTGACGGCCTTCATGTCGGGCCTGCGGAACCGTCTGCATCGGCGAGGGGTGGCCGTGGTCACGGTGAAGCCCGGCTTCGTGGACACCCCGATGCTCCACGGCAGACGGCCGCCCGCGGCGCTGCTCGTTGCGGATCCCGACCGCGTGGCGGCCAGGATCCTCGCCGCCATCGACCGCTGCCGCGACGTCGTGTACACGCCTGGATTCTGGCGGCCTGTGATGCTCGTCATCCGGCTGCTGCCGGAATGGCTCTTCAAGCGGCTGAGCCTGTAGGTGTCCTGGTGCAGCCGGTGGCTCGGAGCCGCCCTGCGACTCAGTGACGTGGGCCCTGCCACGCGGCCAGGCTCGTCACCAGCACCGCGATCGCGCCGACGAGCAGGCTGACGCGGTCGGTGAGGGCGAACTGCACGGGGTCGTCGTGCAGTTCGCCGCGGCGGGCCAGCAGCCAGACACGCGACAGCCAATACAGCATGAGCGGGCAGAGGGCCCAGAGCGGCCCCCCTTCGCCGTACAGCGCGTGCATCTGGTCGCTGTTCATGTAGAGCGCGAGCACCAGCACGGAGACATAGCCGCTGGCGACTCCGAGCGTGGCCACCATCGCCGAATCGCCGCGGGCATAGCCGCGGCAGGACGCCTCGTCCGGCTCGGTGTCTTCGACGTGGCGGAGTTCGACGTAGCGTTTGGCGAATGCGAGCGACGTGAAGAAGAAGAGCGCGAAAGCGAGCAGCCACGGGCTCAGGGGCGTGTGCGTGGCCGCTGCTCCCATCGCGAGCCGGAGGCCGTACATGGCCGACAACACGATCACGTCGACCAGCGGTTGGCTGCGAAGGAAGCCGCTGTAAGCGACGTTGATCGCGACGTAGATGGCCAGGATCGTGAGGCATGCACGGTCAACCGACCAGGCGAGCGCAAAGGCGGCTCCGAGGAGGATCAGGATGGTGACGACCGCCGCAGGCGGCGAGAGCGCTCCGCTCGCCACCGGGCGATGGCGCTTGCGCGGGTGCTTGCGGTCGGCCGGACGGTCGGCCAGGTCGTTCATGACGTACACCGCCGACGCACACGCGCAGAAACTCGCAAACGCCAGGGCGGCGTGGCCGACGCGTTTCGGGTCGGAGTGTTGGGCCAGCAGCATGGGCAGAAACACCAGCAGGTTCTTCGCCCACTGATGAGGCCGCATCGCCCGCACGACGGCGGGCAGCAGAACGAGATCGCGATGCCGTGGTGCTGGGGCGTGAGCTGTCATGGTGGATGCCTCGCGGGCGGCCGACGCGGTGGACTGGTGCGGGCCTAGGGCTCGCGGGGGCTCGAGCCGGGCCCGGGTTCGGGATACGTGAGGCGCGTCATGCGTCCGGGAAGTCGCTGAAACTCCACGCCGTCGTGCGAAGCGGTCGACCCGGGCGGCATGCGTTCGAGGATGGCGGGCGACCAATCGTCCGCGGCGGGATTCAGGTCGAGATACTCGGCGATGTAATCGAGGCGCACCGCCTTGAAGAAGCCCGTGTAGTCGTAGATCACGCCGCCGGGTGTGCGGTGGACGAAGGAGTTGAAGCGATTATCCACGATCCCGTCCATAGTGCGGACCAAGATGCGATCGTCGAAGAAGTAGCGCATCTGCACCTCGATGAATCCGACACTCACGGGCAACGGGCCGTCGGTCTCCAGCTCCTTCAAGAGTGCACTGGTCGCCGCGGGGCGATTCGCCCGCGCGTCGCGGACCGCGGTGAGCGGATGTTGGCCGCGGAGCATCGTGTGCCGCAGGCGAAACTCATACGCGTAGACCAGTCCCAACGCTCCCAGGGCCGCGGCCAGCATGAGCCGGGGCACCCACGGTGACAGCCGGGCGCTCCATCCAGACCACGATTCAGCCACGCCATAGGTGCCGACGAGAGCCACGAGTGGCCACAAGAAGATCGTGTATCTCGCCAAGTGGGCGGTGGGAAGAATGGTGGAATACAGCGCCGCAAACATGCCCACCAGGAAAATCGCGAGACCCACCGTGCCGCGATGCACGAGGTCTGACTGCCCGCTCTTCAACCAGCGGCGGACACCGAGGGCGAACATCGCCGTGAGCGGGGCATAGGCGAGGAATCGCGACGCCATCTTGGTGTGCAGCGGCATCACGCCGCCGAGCACGATGCCGTCGCTCGCCGACATGTTGAGACGGGCGACACCCCCGCTGAACGGCATGAGGCCCGAGAGGGCGACAAACACGGCGAACAGCGCGGCGAACCAGGCAAGGACGATGACCCCCGAGACGCCGCCGCGGATCACCGCTGCGGTCCAGTGACCGCTGCGTGCCTGGATGACCAGCCGCCACGCCAGGATGCCGGCGGCCAGGAACAGTGCTTCGGGGCGGAGCCAGGTGAGCATGCCCAGTCCGCTGGCGACGGCAAGCTCCATCGCGGGAGACAAGGGCTTGGCGATGGCATCCCAGCGATGTGCGGCCCACAGCAAGCCCATCACCGCGGGGGCAAGTAGGACGTTCTCCATGCCCAAGACGCTGTTGAAGATGCTGCCGGGCATGGTGCCGGTGATGAGCAGCCAGAGCCAGGGCCATTCGCTCCGCGGGTACCAGTCCTTCACGAGCCTCCAGCCCACTGCCAGCGTCGCCAGCCAGGCGACGGAGCAGACTGCGATCATCGCGTAGGGAACCAGCGATTGCCCGAGTAGCTTCCAGAGCGCCATCACGGCGAGCATGTACGCGAACGACGTCTCGCCCCCCGAGTGCTCGCCCGGGTTGAAGGCCAGCCAATCGCCCCGGAGTGCGTTTTCCGCGAAGATCAGATGGATGACGGCGTCACCGGCCATGAAGCCGAAAAATGCACATGGCAGCAGGGCCACCAGAACGGCCAGAGCGCCGTGGAGGCCCGCACGGCCGTTGGACAAGGACGCGCTCGTGGGGAGCATGGGTGCGTTGTGCTGTGTCATCGCGTGCCTGGCCTTCACCGCCAGAGCCGGTAGAGGGTGAGCCCGGCGATGGCCACCATCGCCGTGAGGATCGCACCGCCGGCCACCATCGGCAACGACATCTCGTCGGCCGCCTCCTCGAGCACGAAGCCGATCACCTGGTTCGGTGTGCCGATGCCGTTGTTGTCGGCGACCGCCAGGAGCGCCCGCCGCGAGCCGCCGAGCTTCGGGCCGAGGCACAGCCCCTCCACGTTGCTGCCCAGCTGATCTTTCCAGAGGAGGGCCTTGCCGACGTGGTCGGCAGTTCGCTCGGCCGCCTTGTCGGGAACGGTCGAGATGTCGCGGGCGTCGCGAGTGCGGATCTCGTAGAGCCGGTTCTCGAACGGCGGCAGGCCCGGGCAGCCGGAGCGCTCCAGCACCAGCAGGCGGTCGTGGCCCAGGCTCGCGAGGGCCACCACGCCCGACAGCGGCGGCCCGGGGAACACCGGAACGAACCCGTGCGGAGGGTCGACGGCATAGGCGATCTGCAGCGGAGCCGGACGGTCGCGCTGGTCTGGGTCGGGGATCGCGATGCGGGTGAGCCGCACGACCGTGCCCGTGGACGCGGTGGGAGCCGGACCATCCGCGGGCAGAGCCTCTTCGTTGGCGGTCCAGATGTGGCGGCCATCGGCATCGATCGCGAGCGACTCGAAGCCGCGGTTGGGCCGGCGCGCGGCGAGCGGCTCCGGAGTGGGGATCACGCCCAGCACGCTGCCATCGGCCAGGGAGATGCCGCGGACGGCGGGGGTGTCTTCTTCGGCGACGATCAGGCACCGCCCGGGATCCGGCAGACCCCTGCGGAACTGCCTGGCCGTGATGCGCTCCTGAAGCACCGGCGGGCAGATGGCGAGGTCTTCGTAGTCGTGGTGCTCCGAGAGCGTGACCACGTCGAGGTCGGTGGGCTCGAGGGGCGTGCCGTCGCGGGCGAGGGGAAGCGTGAACATCAGGAGCTTGTCGCTGTTGTCCATGATCGCCGCGTAGCGATCGTCGCCGAGCCACGTGATCCCGCTGAGGCCCCGGATCTCCACGTTCGTGCCGTCGCGGCCGACCACCGACTGCGGCAGCATGCTGAAGCCGCGGTAGGTGACGCGCGCGGGCGGCACCCCCGCCTCCGCACCCTTCGCGAGGGTGGCACTGCGAAGCAGGCCCACCACCGCAAATCCGACGATCATCGCGCGAGCGAGCGACATGGATCGACTCTACCACGGCTCCCACGCGGGTGACTCTCGCCGGGAAAGGCCGTCTGTTAGGCTCCCGCCCATGCCGAGCCCCGCCCCAGAGCTCCTCGCCCCCAGGCCCCTTGCGATCTGGCTGGTCAATCCGTTTGACGACATCCCCGGCGAGAGGCTGCCGCCGCTGCGGTATTGGTCGCTCGCCCGGGTGCTCGCCGCCCGCGGCCACGACGTGACCTGGTGGACCGCCACCTGGAGCCACCGCCGCAAGGCGATCCGCACGGCCCCGCTCGGCATCCGCGACGACGAGGGCTTCGCGGTGCGGCTCGTGGCCGTGCGGCCCTACGAGAAGAACGTGTCGCTCGCCCGGCTTGGCAGCCATCGCGACTTCGGCCGCACCTTCGAGCGGCTCGCCAGCGAGGCGGTGTCGTCGGGGCAGCTCGCCAGGCCCGACATCATCCTCGCGAGCCTGCCGCCGTTCGAAGGCCCGGAGGCGGCCGCCCGGCTCGCCCATCGGCTCGACGCAACCTGTGTGCTCGACCTCATGGACGTGTGGCCCGAGACGTTTGATCGCCTCCTGCCCGGGCCGGGCTTCGTCCGCCGCCTGCTCTCACCATTGTTCCTCGGGTCGATGCACCGCCGGCGCGAGCAGCTCGTGGCGGCTGCCGACGCGGTGTCGGCCGCCACGCAGACCTACGCCGACGCGGTGCTCGCCGCCGCGCCCGCCACGCTGCCCAGGCACCTCTGCTACGTGGGCGCGTATCCGCAGGAGTTTCCGCCGCCGCGCCGCGCCGTGAACGAGGTGCCCATGCCCGACGGCTCCACGCCCGGCACGAGCGAGCCCGGGCCGCTCGAGTGTGTGTATGCCGGCACGCTCGAGGCGGGCCAGGATCTCGACACGCTCGCTGCCGCCGCGCGGCAGCTCTCCGCGATGGGGGCGAACGTGACGATCCACGTGGCCGGCACCGGCAGCCACGAGCCCGCCCTTCGCCGCGCCGCCGCCACGGGCGGATCCTGCCGGCTCGAGGTGCACGGCCTCCTGCCTCGTCAGGCGTATGTGGGCCTTCTCTCCCGCTGCGACGTGGGGCTCGTGTGCGTGAAGCCCGAGTCGTTTGTGGCCGTGCCCTACAAGGCGTGCGACTATGCGGCCGCCGGGCTTGCGATCGTCAACTCGCTCCCCGGCGAGCTCCAGCAGCTCATCGACCGCCATGCCGCGGGCGTGCCCTACACGGCGGGCGACGCCGCCTCGCTGGCCCGCGCGATCGCCGATCTCGCCGCCAACCGGCCGCGGCTCGCCGATCTCCGGCAGGGGGCGCGGCGGCTCGTGGCCGCGGAGTTTGACCGCGAGCGGACGTATGCGGCGTTTGCCGATTGGCTCGAGACGGTGACGGGATAGGGGCCACGGGCGGCATCGGTTTCGTGAGGAAGCCCAATCCCGTGAGCGATGGGGGCGGGCCAGGGCGACGCTTGAGCCATGGTGTTTGGTCAGCTACAATGTACGCCCGTTCATATCCTGCCCTCTTGGGAGCGAATCGATGACTGCAGATGCGATTCGTGAGTTTGTTCGCCGCCAGCCCTTCGAACCGTTTGTCATCCGACTTTCCAACGGCGAGACGCACGAGGTGCGGCATCCGGAATGCCTGCTTGTTACGAAGACCACTGTGATCGTCTACTACCCAGATGATGACCGCACCGTCCACCTATCGCTGATCCATGTCAATGCGGCGGAGACGCTCCAGTCCACGTGATCGGCCGTCGGGGGGGCGGTCATGTTGCATGAGACCACGGCGAGTCTCGAAAGGTTCAAGCGTGTGTCTGCCGGCGGCGGCAGTGGCCTCTGACGATGAGGCCGAGCATTGTGTCACGAGGAGGGGGCGTGACGGTAACCGGCGTGGTGCTGCCGTACCGCTTACGCGGTTACGCTTCCGGGGCAGGCGGCAATGTCTGGCGTGGTTCTGCCGTACCGCTTACGCGGTTACGCTTCCGGGGGTCAGCGAGGACGCGCTTCGGAAGCCCAATCGCGTGAGCGATGGGGGCAGAGCCCGGCGTGGTTCTGCCGTACCGCTTACGCGGTTACGCTTCCGGGAGTCAGCGAGGACGCGCTTCGGAAGCCCAATCGCGTGAGCGATGGGGGCAGAGCCCGGCGTGGTGCTGCCGTACCGCTTACGCGGTTACGCTTCCGGGGGTCAGCGAGGACGCGCCTCGGAAGCCCAATCGCGTGAGCGATGGGGGCAGAGCCCGGCGTGGTGCTGCCGTACCGCTTACGCGGTTACGCTTTCGGAGAGCCAACTCCACGCCGCGGGAGCGAGTGAGTCATGCCGGAAGCCGCCGTTGCCGAGCCGCCCCGGACGCTGCTGGAGTCGCTGGCCCACCTGGGGCCCGGGATCGTGCTCGCAAGCTCCATCGTGGGCAGCGGCGAACTGATCGCCACCACCACCACCGGCGCCCAGGCTGGCTTCAAGCTTCTCTGGCTGATCCTGATCGGCTGCATCATCAAGGTGGCCGCCCAGGTGGAGATCGGCCGCACCACGCTCACCTGGGGCCGCACGTCGCTCGACGCCTTCGACCGCGTGCCGGGGCCGAGGCTCGCCGGCCGCGGCTGGATCTACTGGGCCTGGGGCGTGATGACGGCGCTGATCATCGTGCAGCAGGGGGGCATCGTGGCCGGGGTCGCGCAGACGCTCGCCGCCGGCATGCCGCTCACCGCCGCCGGCCGCCACTGGAACGCGGCCCACGACGAAGCTGCCGGCCTGGTCGTGGCGGAGGCCGCTGCCCGCCGCTCGGGGGATGCAGCCGCGGCCGACCGGCTCGCGGTGAATCTGGCCGACGCCCGCGCCGCCGCGGCGGCGCTGCCCGCCCCGCCCGACGAGGCGACCTGGTGCCTGATCACGGGCCTTGTCACCGCCGGTCTCCTCGCCCTCGGCCGCTACCGGCTCATCGAGCGGGTGTCGCTCGTGCTCGTGGGCACCTTCACCGCGGTCACGCTTCTCGCCCTCGTGATGCTCCAGCTCGATGGAGCCTGGGCGATCACCGGCCGAGAGCTGGCAGGCGGCCTGGTGCCGGGGCTCCCGCCCGCCGCCGCCGGCCGCTCGCCACTGGTGACGGCGCTGGCGACGTTTGGCATCATCGGCGTGGGGGCGAGCGAGCTGATGATCTACCCCTACTGGTGCCTCGAGAAGGGCTACGCGGCGGCCGTGGGGCCCCGCGACGAGTCGCCCGCCTGGGCCGAGCGGGCCCGCGGCTGGCTCCGCGTGATGCAGCTCGACGCCTGGGTGTCGATGCTCGTGTACACGCTCGTGACGGTCTGCTTCTACCTGCTCGGTGCAACCACGCTCGGCCGCCTCGGCCTCGTGCCGGCCGGCGGCGAGATGGTGCGGACGCTCGGGGCGATGTATGCCCCGGTGTTTGGGTCCTGGGCGAGCGCGGCGTTTCTCGTCGGTGCCTTCGCCGTGCTCTATTCCACGCTCTTCGTGGCCGCGGCAGGCAACGCCCGGATGGTGGCCGACGGGCTGATCCTCGCGGGCATCCTTCCCGCGGACGACCGCTCCCGGGCGGCCTGGGCGAAGCGGATCTCCGTGGGCTGGGTGCTGGTGGCGGCGATCCTGGCGGTGGCCGTGAACCAGCCGGTGGCGATGGTGCTCGCCAGCGGGATCGCCCAGTCGGTGATGCTCGCGGCGATCGGTGTGGCGGTGGTGTATTTCCGGTGGTGGCAGGCCGACCCCAGGCTCGCCCCGTCGCGGGAATGGGATGGGCTGCTCGCGGTGTCGGTGGCCGGGCTCGTGGCCGTGGGCGCGTGGACGCTCGGGGAGAGACTGTTGCAGGCCATGGGTCGTTAAGGCCCCCATCGCTCACGCGATTGGGGTTTTCGTAGGGATGCACTGCGACATTGCGGGCCTGGCGGCGGCTTGTGCGGCCCGGAGGCCCCTGCCGGGCCGGGGAGCGGGGGCGTCCGGGCGGCTTGCTCTGGCCCGTCCGGCGACTAGAAAGCCCCCCCACCCGGAAATGTCGATGTGAAGGGGGGACCGGTCTGCGGTCTGCTTGCAGAGGGACCATGGGCGAAGGCGCATCCCAGCACCATTCAGGCGGCGGAAAACGGCCGTGGAAGCGGCTCACGGAGGCGCTGCGCTTCGAGCGGAGCGACCTCTGGACGATCGTGGCTTTCGCCACGGCCGTGGGCGTGCTGTCGATCGCCACGCCCGCCGCCATCGAAGCCCTCGTCAACACCGTGGCGTTCGGCGTGCAGCTCTGGCCGGTGGTCGTGCTGGCCGGCGTGATGTTCGGCTTCCTGGTGCTCGCGGCCACGCTGCGGGCGATGCAGATGTACGTCGTCGAGTGCCTGCAGCGGAGGTTCTTCGTCCGCACCGCCGACGCCTTCGCCGACCACTTCGCCCGCGCCGAGATCGGCGCCTTCGACGGCCGCAACCCCACCGACATCGTGAACCGGTTCTTCGAGGTGGCGTCGGTGCAGAAGGCCTTCGCCACGCTGCTCGTCGACGGGATCGGCGTGGTGATGATCACGCTCGTCGGCCTCGTGGTGCTCGCCTTCTACCACCCCTACCTGCTGACCTTCGCCGCCGTGATGGCGGCGCTGGTGTTCATCCTGCTGTTCGTGCTCGGGATCGGCGGCGTGAAGACGAGCATCGCCGAGAGCTACGCCAAGTTCGACGTGGCCGCCTGGCTCGAGGAACTGGCGAAGTGCCCGCACACCTTCCGCTTCGGCCGCGGCGGCGAACTGGCCTACCAGCGGGCCGACGAACTCGCCGGCGCCTACCTCACGGCCCGGAAGCAGCACTTTCGCGTGGTCTGGCGGCAGACGCTGTTCGCCTTCCTGCTCGAGGCGACCGCGATGACGGTGCTGCTCGGGCTCGGCGGCTGGCTCGTGATCAATCGCCAGCTCACGCTCGGCCAGCTCGTGGCCGGGGAACTGATCGTGGCCCTCGTGTTGACGGCGATCTCGAAGAGCGGCAAATACATCGAGACCTTCTACGACCTCCAGGCATCGCTCGACAAGCTGGGGGTCATCGAGCAGCTGCCGCTGGAAACCGAAGGGGGCGAGCGGCTCACGGCCAGCGACCAGCCGATGGGGGTGGTGGTGGAGGTGAAGCGCTGGAGGCCCGGGACGCAGGGTGACCAGGAGCCGCTGCGGCGGCTCGACGTGGCTCCGGGGGAGCGCGTGGCCATTTCGGGCCCTTCCGGAAGCGGCAAGACGCGGCTGCTGGAGACGCTCGCGCTGCTGCGGTTGCCGGCCGAGGGACTGCTCGAGTTCGACGGCCTCGACGCCAGGTCCCTCGACCGCGCCCAGACGCGGCTGCAGCTGGCGTATGTCGGGCAGGCGGAGACCTTCGCCGACACCGTCGCGGAAAACATCCGCGTCGGCCGGGCCGAACTCTCGGCGGCCGACGTGCGCCGGGCCCTCGAGATGGTGGGCCTGGCCGACACCGTGGCCCGCCTGCCCCAGGGGGTGGGCACGCCGCTGGCATCCGACGGCCTGCCGCTCTCGGCCAACGACATCTCCCGCCTCTCGATCGCGCGGGCGATCGCCGGCCGCCCGCGGCTGCTCTTGATCAACGGCACCCTCGACCGGCTCGACCTGCGGAGCTGCCCCGAGCTGGTGGAATCGCTGTTCGATCGTGCCGCCCCGTGGACGCTCATGATCGTGACGGCCCGCGACGACATCAAGAGCCGCTGCGACCGGACCGTGGAGTGGGCATGACCAGGCGCCGCACCGAACCCGAGGCCGGACAGCGGAGGCCGGCGCTCGCCCACGCGCAGACGCCGCGGCTGGTGCGGTTCTTCAGTCGCCTGCTCTTCCTGTTTTTCCTGGCCACGCCGGTCCTCCTCGTCTTCGTGCCTTGGCAGCAGACCGTGATGTGCCGGGGCATGGTCACCGCATACTCCCCAACCGAGCGAGTCCAACTGCTCACGGCCCGCGTCTCGGGCCAGGTCCGGACCTGGCACGTGGTCGAGGGAAGTCGCGTGAAGATGAACGATCCCATCGTCGATATCGAAGACAACGACCCTGACCTCGCCGAACGGCTCGACGCCCAGCGGGCCTTCCTGGCCGACCGCCTCGAGGCGGCTCGGGAGGAGGTCGTGGAGCTGTCCGCCGCGGCGGGGGCCCAGGAGTCGGCGCGGGCGGCGGCGGTCAAGGCGGCGGAGGCCAATCGCGAGGCCGCCCGCCGGTCGGTCGAGGTCGCGAGGCAGTCGAAGGCCAATGCCGAGTTCGCCCTGGAGTTCGAGAAGAACCGCTATGAGATCTTCGACGACCTGTTCACGAACCCCCAGTTCGGCGGCCTCGAGAGCCGGCTCTCCCGCGACGAGGCGCGGATGCGGTCGGATCGGGCCCAGACCGACACCGACAAGGCCGATGCCGAGATCCAGCGGGCCCAGGCATCGCTGCTCACCCAGGAAGCGCTGCTCCTGCAGGCCGATGCCAACGGGCTGTCGGCGGTCTCCGTGGCCCGCAGCAACCTCCGCAAGGCCGAGCAGAACCGGTTTTCGATCGAGCGCGAGATCCAGGACATCGACAACCGCATCGAGCGGTTCAAGGCCCGCAACGTGGTGGCTCCGTGCAACGGCACGGTGTATCGCGTGGCGGCCAACGTCGGCCAGGGCGGCCAGTATGTGAAGGAAGGCGACGAGCTGTGCACGATCGTTCCAGACACCAGCGACCGCGTCGTCGAGCTCTTCCTCGACGGCCTCGATGCGCCGCTGGTGCTCGCGTATGCCGACCGCACGGGGAGCCTGCCGCACGTGCGGCTGCAGTTCGAGGGCTGGCCGGCGATCCAGTTCTCGGGCTGGCCGGAGCTGGCGATCGGGACGTTCGGGGGCAAGGTGCGGCAGGTGGATGCAGCGGCCTCGATGGCGGGCAAGTTTCGCGTGCTCGTGGAGCCCGAGTCGCGGCTCACGGGCGACGTCTGGCCGGCGCAGGAGTTTCTCCGGCAGGGCAACCAGGCGGTGGGGTGGGTGCTCCTGAATCGCGTGCCGCTCGGCTACGAGATCTGGCGGCGGCTCAACGGCTTCCCGCCCGTGCTCGCGCCGTCCCCGAAGGGTCAGGACGACGACCAGGACAAGTCTGCGAAGCCCCCGAAGATCAAGGTCTGACCGACCGCCAGGCCGGAGTTTTCGCCGGTCGGCGGAGCCGCGTCGTCGTGGCGGTCGCGGAGTGGCTGGCGTGCGTCTGGGCGAGCATCTGGGCCTCGGCGCAGGAGCCGCTTCCCGCGCCGGCGCCGGCGGTTCCGCGGCAGTTCACCGCCGACATCGAACCCCCCGACGTGGCGGGCGTGGTGCAGGTGCCCGGCGCGATCATGGACGAGCGGCCCGAGCCGCTGTTGCTCGGCGACGTGCTGCAGAGCGTGCTCGTGCACTTCCCGCTCCTCCAGGCGATCGAGCGGGAGCGGGGCATCGCCGCGGGACGGTTCACGTCGGCCCAGGGCGCCTTCGACACCAACGTCGCCATGGCGGGCAACGCCCTGGCGCCGGGCACCTACGAGAACTACCGGTCCGATCTCGGCGTGACCCAGCAGTTCATGTTCGGCGGCATTTCGGCCTTTGGCGGCTACCGGACCGGATTCGGCGACTTCCCCACCTACAACCTCGCCCAGAAGACGGCCGACGGCGGCGAGGTCCGCGGCGGGCTCAACGTGCCGTTCGCCAAGAACCGCGACATCGACCGCGCGCGGGCCACGCACGCCCAGGCCCAGGTGGACATGGCGCTGGCCGAGCCGGCCATCGAGCGGAGCCGCCTCGACTCGATGCGGTCGGCGGCCCGGGCCTACTGGGCCTGGCAGGGGTCCGGCGAGCGGTATGGGGCCGGCGAGCGCATCCTCAAGCTCGCGCTCGACCGCGACGAGCAGCTCGAGCTCAAGGTCAACGCCGGGGCCGTGGCCAACATCGAGCGGGTCGACAACCAGCAGAACATCGCCCTCCGCAACGGCATCGTGGTGCAGGCCGACCGCGCGGTGCAGCAGGCGACGATCGAACTCTCGCTCTATCACCGCGATCCATCGGGACGCCCGCTGCTCGCCCGCCGCACGCGGATGCGGCCCGTGCCGCAGCCGGTGAAGCCCACGATCGCGATCTACGAGCAGTCGCTGGCCCGGGCCTTCGGCGCGCGGCCGGAGTTCCAGCGGCTCGCCCTGCAGAAGGAGAGGCTCGTGATCGAGCGGCGGCTGGCCGTCAACCAGACGCTCCCCGGGATCGACGGCCAGCTGCTCGGCAACCAGGACGCGGGCTACGGCAAGAGCCTGCTCTCCGGCAACAACGGCCTCGACCGGCAGGTGCTCCAGGCGTCGCTCCTGTTCCAGATGCCGGCCCAGCGGCGCGACGCCCGCGGCAGGCTCCAGACGGTCGATTCGCAGCTCATCCAGCTCGACCGCCAGCTGGTCTACGCGGAGGACCAGGTGCGGGCCGAGGTGCAGGACGCCTACTCGATGCTCGAGCGGGCCTATGAGTTTCACAAGCAGGCGGCCAAGCGGCTCGAACTGGCCCGCATGGTGGCCGACGCGGAGCGGGAGCAGCTCCGGCTCGGCCGCAGCGACGTGCTCCGCGTGACGATCCGCGAGCAGGCGAAGTTCGAGGCCGACGTGCTGGAGATCTCCGCCCGGCAGGACTTCTGGCGGGCCGAGAGCGACCTCCGGGCGGCGGACACCTCGCTGGGCCCCGAGTCTGCCGGACTGCTCCGGCAGCTGGTGATCCCGGTCGTGCCGGAGGCCGTCGCGCCGCCGACGGCGGTCAGAGCGCCACCGCCGCCTGCTCCGGCTCCGGCTCCGCCCGCGGCGTTGGCTCCACCGCCAGCGCCGATCCTGCCGCTCCCGGCCGTGCCGCCCGGGCTCTGACCCGCGGTACGATGCCGGCGTGACCACCTCCGCGCCGCCGCCGCGTCCCCACGTTCGCCTTGGGTTCGCGGGCTTCTGGGACTCCTTCGACCCGCGCGACAACTACTTCACGCGGCTGCTCGGCCGCCGCTACGACGTCGAGGTCTGCGACCGGCCCGACTTCCTGATCCACTCCTGCATCGGCAAGGGCCGCCACGACCACCGCCGCTTCGACTGCGTGCGGATCTTCTACACCGGCGAGAACGTGCCGGCCGACTGGCTCTCGACCGACTGGGCCTTCACCTTCGAGCATGATCCGCATCCGCGGCACGTCCGCCTGCCGCACTGGCCCTTCTACGTCGATCCCCGGGCCCTCGTGAAGCCGGCCGAGGTGGACGTGGAGGGGATCGTCGCCGCCAAGCGGCGGTTCTGCGGGTTCGTGGTCTCCAATCCGCTGTGCCACGTCCGCAACGAGTTCTTCCGGCGGCTGTCGCGGTACAAGCCGGTCGACTCGGGGGGCAGGGTGATGAACACGCTCGGCCACCGCGTGGCCGACAAGCGGGCCTTCCTCGCCGAGTGCCGGTTCACGATCGCCTTCGAGAACGAGTCGCACCCCGGCTACACGACCGAGAAGATCGTCGAGCCGATGCTCGTCGACTCGATTCCGATCTACTGGGGTGATCCGCTGATCGGCCGGGAGTTCGACACACGGAGCCTGCTCTCGGCCCACGACTGCCAGGCGCGGCGGACGTCGGCCCTGCTCGACGAGCTCGTGGAGCGGGTGGTGGCGGTCGACCGGGATCCCGACCTGCTGCGCCGCATGCTCGCGCTGCCCTGGCTGCGGAACAACCGCGTGCCCTCGAGCGTGGACGAGGACCGTGTGCTCGAGCAGTTCGCGCGGATCTTCGCCACGCCGGTGGAGCCCGTGGCCCGCCGGCGACGCGGGCTGCGGCTGGTCGGCCTCGACCGCGTGCCCGACGCCGTCGGCAGCCTCCGCCGCCGCCTGCGGCGGAAGTGGCGGCAGTGGACGTGCAAAGAGGAGAGCAGGTTTTCAACCTGCTCCCGCTGGGGCACGGGTTGAAAAACCCGTGCTCCGGGGGACGGGACCGCGTGCCTGATGCCGTTGGCAGTGGACGTGCAAAAAGGAGAGCAGGTTTTCAACCTGCTCCCGCTGGGGCACGGGTTGGAAAACCCGTGCTCCGGGGACTCGGCACCAGGTTGACAAACCTGTGCGACGTCGACGGTGATCGCGTCGCTCGTGACCGATCGTCGCGGCGCCAGGGAGCATCGTGGCGCTGCGGTGGGCCTGGAGTAGACTCTCCGGCATGTCCGCCGCCGGATACATCACGGACGTGGCCTACGTGCCCGGGTTCTATCCCCAGATGGCGCCCGTGGCGCTGCGGCACGTGGCCGCGCTCAACGGCGTGGCGCCGCCGGCCACGGCGGCCGGATTCCGCTACCTGGAACTCGGCTGCGGGCTCGGTCGCGTGGTGACCACGCTCGCGGCGTCCAACCCGCGGGGCGACTTCGTGGGCGTGGACGTGAACCCGGAACACACCGCCGCCGCCGGCCGCGACATCGCCGCCGCGGGGCTCGGCAACGTGCGGATGATCACCGGCGACTTCTCGTCGCTGCCGGCGGATCTGGGGGAGTTCGAGTTCGTCGCCCTCCACGGCGTGTTCAGCTGGGTGGGCCCCGAGGTCCGCGAGCAGATCCTCGACGTCGCCCGCCGGCACCTCGCCCCCGGCGGCCTGTTGCTCGTGAGCTACAACGCCCTGCCGGGCTGGGCCCACCTCCAGCCGATCCGCGGCATCCTCCGGCAGTATGCGGCCCTGCGGCAGGGAGACAGCGGGCAGCGGATCCGCGACGCCCTGGCCTACCTCGTGTTTCTCCGCGACCGGCAGGCGAAGTATTTCCTCGACAACCCGCGGGCCTCCGCCTACATCGACGCCCTGCTCACGCAGGACCCGAGGTACCTCGTCCACGAATACCTCAACGAGCATTGGACGAGCTTCTACTTCGCCGACGTCGCGCAGATGTTCGGCCGGGCGGGGCTGACCTTCGTCGGCAGCCAGCCCGTGCACACCAACTTCTGGGACCTCTGCGTGCGGCCGGAGTTCCAGGAACTCTTCCGCACCACCCGCGATCGGCTCGTGACCGAGGCCCACAAGGACTTCTGCGCCAACACGGCGTTTCGCTGGGACATCTACGCGAAGGCACCGCGGCCGATCGGCGGACTCGAGGGCCGGCTCGCCGCGGCCGACGACCTGGAGTTTCGCACGGCCCGACCGGGCATGACGCTGCCCTACCAGGCGAATCTCGGCGTGGTCACCAGCACGGTCGACGGGCCGCTGTACGGGGCGCTCTTGGAGGTGCTCGCCGCGGGGAGCCTGCCGCTGTCGCGGATCGTGGCCGATCCGCGGCTCGCCGGCACGCCGCCGGCCGACCTCGCCAGGGCGGTCGACGCGGGGGTGGCCCTGGGACTGTTCGAGGTGTCGGCGGGGCACGTGCCGGCCGCCGAGGCCGCTGACGCGGCGGCGAGGCTGCAGATCCCGAGCGCCTTCAACCGGGCCGTCGTCGCGGGTGACGCGCTCGGCGGCCGCGCGGTCGCGCTCGCCAGCGAACGCACCGGCACGGGGCAGATGATCGGCGACCTCGACGCGGCCCTGCTCGACGAAGCGGTGGGCCGAGGCCGCGACCAGGTCGCCGAGCGGCTGGCCGCGCGGCTGGCCGCCAGCGGCCGGGCCATGCAGCGCGACGGCAAGCGGGTGGAGGACCCGACGGAGCAGCGGCAGCTCATCGATGCGGCGTGCGAAGCATTTTTCACCGCGACGCTGCCCCGGCTCGTGCAGCTGGGCGTGGTGGCGCCCGTCCGAGAAGCCCCAAGCGCGTGAGCGAAAGCTCGTGGGTATCGCCGGCTTGGGGCTGCCGGTGCCCCGTCGCCGGACGTTCGCGTCGGGCATCGTGCCCGAAGCGCGGAGCCGGATTTTCGGAAGCCCCGATCGCGTGAGCGATGGGGACTGAGCCTTGCGGGCCGAGAGCCGCAGGGTTTGGGCTTTCACGAGAGCTGGGCTGCGGGCTACGCTTTTCATGTGGTTTTGCCTCGCTTCCGCGAAAGGATTCGCCATGCGTCGCCTCGCTCTTTCATGCCTCGCCGCGGTGTGCGTCGCCGCCTCCGCCGGCACGCTGCCCGCCCAGTCGCCCGCGGCCAGCGGGCAGGCCGAGATCCAGACCGTCAACTCCTCGCGACAGACGCTCGACGAGTTCAGCAGCCTGGCGATCGAGGCGATCCCCCCCGCCATGTTCGGCAGGGCCGAAGGGGTGGCCATCTTCCCCGACATGATCAAGGGGGGCTTCATCCTCGGCGTGAACTACGGCAAGGGGGTGCTGCTCGTCCGCCGGCCCGACCGCACCTGGAGCCCGCCGGTCATGGTGACGATGGGGGGCGGCAGCCTCGGCTTCCAGGCCGGCGTGCAGTCGGCGGACATCGTGCTGATCTTCGCCACGCCCCGGAGCCTCAACGGCATCCTCAACGGCCAGAAGGTGACGCTCGGCGCCGATGCCGGAGTTGCCATCGGGCCCATCGGCCGCCAGGCCAACGCCGGCACCGACGCCCGGCTCGGCGCGGAGATCTATTCCTACGCCCGCAGCCGCGGGCTATTTCTCGGGATCTCGATCAACGGCGCCGACCTCTCGATCGACAACAATGCCAACGCGATGCTCTACGGCCGCTTCGGGGTGACGCCCGCCGACGTGTTCGCCGCCCGGGGGCTGGCGTATCACGAGGAGGTCAAGCTGCTCATCGACGACCTCAACGCCCGCAGCCAGATCGCGGTGCAGCAGCCGGCCCAGACGGTGCCGGTGCCCGAGCCGGTGCAGCCCGTGGCCGTGCCGGTGTCGGTGCCGTCGCCGCAGCCCGCCCTCCAGCAGGTGGGCGGGGTTCCGCGGCTCCCCGCGCAGCCGGCGGCTCCGGTCACCGGCGCCACCGACACGCCCTACACGCCGCCGTCCGACGCGCCGCCGCTCGTGCCGATCCGGTAGCGGTCCGGTTTCCTGAGTAGCACGGGTTTGTGAGTAGCATGGGTTTCCAACCCGTGCCGGTTGGAATGCGACGCGGGTTGGACGCGGGTTGGAAAACCCGCGCTACTGTTGGAACCCGGGCGAGAGGAGCACGGGTTTTTCAACCCGTGCCTGTTGGGGGCGCGGCGCTGGTTGGGGGCGCGGGTTGGAAAACCCGCGCTACGGCTGGGACGCAACGCGGGTTGGAAAACCCGCGCTACGGCTGGGCCGCAACGCGGGTTGGAAACCCGCGCTACGGTTGGGACGCAACGCGGGTTGGAAAACCCGCGCTACGGTTGGGCCGCAACGCGGGTTGGAAAACCCGCGCTACGGCTGGGACGCGACGCGGGTTGGAAAACCCGCGCTACGGTTGGGACGCAACGCGGGTTGGAAAACCCGCGCTACGGTTGGGCCGCAACGCGGGTTGGAAAACCCGCGCTACGGCTGGGCCGCGACGCGGGTTGGAAACCCGCGCTACGGTTGGGACGCAACGCGGGTTGGAAAACCCGCGCTACGGCTGGGCCGCAACGCGGGTTGGAAAACCCGCGCTACGGTTGGGCCGCGACGCGGGTTGAAAACCCGCGCTACTCCCGGCGACCGGCGTGGGCCTCGAGGAGGAGTTGCTCCGTCTCCTCCCACCCGCT
>Ga0194129_10001706_pt1 | contig 35187 bp, 49 predicted proteins | sample TA2KigCa35mmetaG_FD_150862 | JGI IMG/M metagenome (GOLD analysis project Ga0194129, IMG submission 150862) | Freshwater microbial communities from Lake Tanganyika, Tanzania - TA2015038 Kigoma Deep Cast 35m | ecosystem: Environmental > Aquatic > Freshwater > Lake | place: Tanzania: Lake...
CTCTTAGGCTGTTTTGGCTTTTCTTCTAACGAGATAGCCTTTCCATCTTTGATTTCCACTACACCAAAGGCAGATGGATTCTGAGAAGTATACGCAAACACCGTTGCTTCCGTAAAAGATATGTGGTTTACCATACCAGTGAATCCAGTACCGTAAAAGATATTATCACCAAGAATCAATGCGGTCACATCATAATCAGATACACGTTCACCAAAATGTTTCTTTACAATTCTAAACGCATCAGCAATCCCCACGGGGTCTGGTTGTACCAACGGGGTAATGGTGACACCTAAATATTGTTGTGAATTGTGAAATAATTCTTGTACCTTACTTTGTTCAGAGGCAGACGTAATGATTACATATTCTTTAATCCCAGCTAACATCAATGAACTGAGAGGATAATAGATTAGTGGTTTATCGTATACGGGCAACAACTGTTTTGATATAACCAGTGTTGACGGATATAAACGAGTGGACTGACCACCTGCTAGAATGATTCCAAGTTTACGCATGATGTAACCCATTCTAAATTGTCTAAATACCAACGTATTGTTCTACCAAGTCCACGATTAAAATCCACCTTTGGTTGCCATCCAATAGTCTTTTTAATATGATTGATGTTCATCGAATATCGGAAGTCATGTCCCTTTCTATCTTCTACATATTTTATTAATGAAAACGGTTTGTTCAAATGGAGTAATACTCTGTTAGCTATTTCATTATTACTTAATTCGGTTTCTCCACCTATGTTATAACTTTCACCGTTGGTTCCTTTCTGTAATATTTGAAGAAGAGCATCACAATGGTCCTCGACATATAACCAATCACGAATATTCTTTCCCGTTCCATAAATTGGAATTTCTTTATTCATATGGGCACGTAATATCGCCACGGGAATAAACTTTTCTGGGAATTGTCTTGGTCCATAATTGTTTGAACAATTCGTAATCATCGCCGGCAGTCCGTAGGTATGGTGGAATGCGCGTACTAAATGGTCTGATGATGCCTTCGTAGCGGAGTATGGACTACGCGGGTCGTATGAGGTGGTTTCCATAAACGAGGGGTCACCAACATTTAATGAACCAAATACTTCATCGGTAGATACATGAATGAATCGAAACTCTTTGTGATTCATATACTTCTTCAAACACCGCAATAAATTATACGTTCCAAATATGTTTGTTCCTACAAACGCATCTGGAAACTCGATAGAACGGTCCACATGCGTTTCCGCTGCAAAGTGAACAATGTAGTCTGGTTCATGCTTTATTAAAATATCGTATACTTCATCATATGCGATATCCATCTGGTAAAAGGTGTATCGCGTATTAATGGGATGAGGAGATACACCAGCATATGTTAATAAATCTATATTCACCACATTCATATCGGTGTGGTCAAGAATATATTTCACAAAGTTACTTCCAATAAAACCATTCCCGCCTGTAATCAATACTTTCATAAACTGTTAATATACTCCTGTAACTTATCAGAAGGTTGCCATTCCAATCTTACTAAAGAATCGTCATTCTCACGTAGGGTTACTCTATAATTACCAGGTTGGTCTGGTATATATTTACATGCCACATCAAACTTTTGTTTAAACATTTGGTATACTTCGTTAATAGAATAATTCAATCCCGTACCGAGTTCCCACGCATCTTCATGCTTTTCAGTTGACATTCCGATACGAATTAAACCGTCTACAATATCATCAACATGCGTAAAATCTCTACGTTGTTCTCCGTCACCAACAATTGTAATCGGCAGTCCATCACGGACCTGCCGTCTCCATATTCCAATTACTGCTGCCCAATCTCCATCTACGATTTCGTGAGGACCATATACATTATAGAATCTTGCAATCTCTACATCAGTTCCGTAGATAGCACGATACATCTTACAAACCTCTTCTCCAAGATGTTTGTACATAGCATATGGTGAACGATATGGATTGTGCCAGCGGGAGGATGAACCGGCGTATACTACCTTAACATTATTAATTCGGGCCCACTCAACTACTGCTTCTGTACCTTTTGTATTTACACGAAATGTTTCGGCGGGATTGGTAAAAGACGGTTGTATTCTGGACAGTGCAGCAAGATGGTAACAGAGGTCTATGTTGGTTAACTCCAAGTTACCTATATTATTGATATCACCGTCAATATAAGTCACACCATCTTGTTCGTTCTGCCTAAGTCCGCTGTCATAATTATCCAGTGACGTTAGATTGTGTCCTTCTTTTAGAAGTCTCTTTATTAAGTTGGTGCCAATAAAACCAGCTCCACCAGTAACCATTATATTCATTTTAATAATCCCCGTAAATGGAAAACTTTTTCGGTTGAGGCTTAGGGTCATCAACCATATCTATCTTATAAATAAAACCGGCAACAGCATCAATATAGTATTGACGAGTTCCATGTTCTTGATAATAGTACTCTAATGCTTCTGTCAATGGAGTATATACCCGTTCGTCTGGTTTGTCAACCTCAACCCAGCGGTCACCAGGCGGAAGTCGTTTGAATATTTCCTTTTTAATTTCCACCTTGTTCCTTAGGACAGTTATATGAGATAAGTAATCCACCCGCTCTTTTACCAGTAGACCGCCACGCTGGACGCCAACATTCTAAGTCGGGAGTACCTTTTTTTACTTGTTGAGCATAATCAACAACTCCATCTGTATCTGCAATATCTTGGGTACAATGTCTTAATGAAGGAAATCCATTACCGGATATTATTGCTGCATCAACCGACATCATAGATGTAAATGCTAGTGGGTCACGTTCTAAAATACGAACTCGTTCTTCACTCAACTTATCAACCAATGCTGCTCGTTTTTCTCCCTTCTTTCCAAAAATTAACTCTTGAGCTTTTTTACGACGGCGTTCTTGAGTCGCTTCAAACGCGCGTTCGGACGCTTCCCATCCTTTTGTAGTTCCTCTAGCCCGTGATATATCCCGTGCAGCAGCTTCATTTAATTTACGTAAATCTTCTAATTCTTGCGAAGAATATACTTCTGAATATCCACTTTCATCTGCAAGTCGTGACCAAGTACCAGTTTCTAAACAATCCGCACGCGCGCCCAATTCATAACCGTCCTCACCCGGTCTACCAGAGGTAATCCCATGGTAGAATTTATCTGGATGAAATAGGGTAATGGTAGAAGATTGTGCGCGCATCCCATACACTGCACCAGATTTACCAAATTTGACACTAATACCACTAACTCGTTCGCCGAATACTTCATCTTTTTCAACAACTAGTTTGTCTGCACCAGGAAACGAACCATGGGATGGAAGGTATACTTCTACTCCTGCTACAATTTCTTGGTCAAACAAATTAACTTCTGCTAGATTTTTCATTATAGTACCGGCAAGTTCTCTATCACCACCCATCGCAGGATTACTTAATGCAAGTGCCATTTCTGCATAGGATTGCTGTACGGCTTTCTCTCTTTCTTCCGGTGACATATTGGGAAAGTTATCTGCAATCTTTTTCATGCGATTTCTATGAGCTGAAACCGCATCGGCCATCTTATCCATTCCTGCTTCACGTAGAGCAGTTTCCGTACGTTCCAAGGATTTATTATTTTCTACAGAATGTCTAAAGTGTATCTCTGCATTCTCACCTCCACTGCGTATCAAACGTGGAGGGTCACCTTCTGTTGGACCGTATAATTGCTGATATGATGCTGGAATATCTACTCCTGCGGCCGCCAACCCATCAAAAATAGACCTAGCAGTTTCATCGCCTGGAATTGTCGGGGCACCTCTACCTTTTCCTTTCGTGGGATTAGCAGAAACAGAACTTCCTAAATTTGGTTTAGAGGCACTACCTAATGTATCTTTTAGTACTCCATCACCTTCTGCTGAGTTTTTTAAATCCACGCCTAATTCGCCAAATGCATTAACTAAATCTCTAGAAAGACCACTTCCTTCGCCAAAGATATGTCTACGTCTCATACCAAAATCAAGAGTTTTAAAAGACGTACCAGATTTATTGGAAAACAGTTTGTACTTCTCTTGTAAGTCTGAAGCTTGCTTTTGTAATTCTTTTTCTAGTTGTTGTCTACGTCTACCTGTAGCAGATTGATATTCATTGTATGATCCTAAAAATTCACTTAATTCCGATTCCATCTCAGATGCTCGTTGTCGTTGTTCTTCTGACAATTCGGGGTCTTTTGCAATTACACCCAATCTAGCGAAATTTTTTGCTCTAAACTTTCCACCTCTACCGGCATATGCAAACAAATCTGAATCAACTCGCGAGACTGCTCTAGCAGAAATCTGTGAGATAGATGGTTTTTCACCTCTACCAACCATTAAACCAGTTGCCGTACTTGAACCTGGTCCTCTTGTTAGTCCAGTAGTAACCTCTGGTGGAAGTTCGGCAGCACCGTCTTTTTTGGATTGTGTTGGTCCTTTTTGTCCTGGTGGTTTACCTTTACCACTTAACCATGCTTTCGCCGATTCTCGGTCAGGGAATCCGCCTTCAGTTCTGTCTGCTCTTTTTGCAGACCATCCCTTAGGTGTTTGCCAAATGGCACCAACTTCCCGTTTAACACGTTCTTCTCTTATATAGGATAAAAGTTCGTTCATTAATTTCTTCATAAGTCACCCAAATAAGGACACCATTATAAATAGTTTATTTATTCCTTATCTGGACGTTTCTGGTGTTTTATGCTGGACTTTTTCTTACCACCCTTGACTTCTTCTTCGCCCTTCTTTCGGCGTCCAATCTTCTGAAATCCTGTGTATTGTTCGTCCACATTGAAATCATCCTCGAATTCAAAGTCCTCTTCGTCAATACGTCCATTAAAACTCCACTTCGGCATTACTGGTTACTCCTGTTATAAAGTTATTTTGCCCACTTCCCACGATTGACCAATTGAGCGATAATGGCATACACGGATAGGTCTTGAAATGTATCCTCTACCGCCTCACCTACATTGTCCTGCTTTCCAAATACAATCAGTTGCTTAATACGCTGAATCTTATCGTTCATTCTAAAGAACAGTCCTGTTAAGGACAATCGAACATCCTCTGGGGTAGACAAACTGGTACCTACGGCAATATTTCCAGGACCATAGTTCGACTGTTTCAAGCAAAACGTTTCATACTGTTCCCACATAATCTTTTTATACTCATCCATCATATGTGGATACTGTTCTTCTATTTGTTTAACCACTTCTGGATTTTTGAATGTCATTATAACCTCTTTATATATTTTTGTAATTCCCTATCAAACATTTTGGAATTATGACGTTTGTATTCATCTCGCCTATCAACTAATTTAATTTTATTTTTTAATTGAATATCACGGTCAAAATAGTTTTCGCAAACGACTAATTCCATATTACGAAATTGTTTTATATCAGTATCATCAAGTAGATGTGCGGCCCACATAATATACGTATCTTCTAACCCATAATGAATAAAACTATCAGGTATGGGAATAATTGTCAAGAGGTCGTGAGATATAGTGGTAAACCATCCACCAGCGAATTTCATATACGGTTGCCCAAAGTATGTATTCCGTACTTCGGATAAAGTAAATTCGCGTATACCAGATAAAGTAACATCCTCGTAAGGATTGTTTTTTCTTTCATAGCCTATGGCTTTGTCCATAAAACGTGGAGAAACTATACAATCCCACGTTTCATCCCACAACCTAACGGTAGATGGGGTCAATACAAATTTTGTAAACCCAGCCTCTTCAATTGCTAACAAAGAGGCATAGGTAGCATGAAGAATTTCTTCTGGAAAGATAATATCAACGTCTAACCACAAGTACCATTTGGCGTCTGTATTAAATGCTTTAAATTTTCTAGCGGTAACGCAACCATTGACTTCAGTAGATACGGTAAATTTTGATTCTGTCCAGTTTACTAGCTGACTAATATCTTCAAATTCTTCTTCGCATCGCTGTAACGACCATTCACTCTGTGACCAGTCCACAATTTCATCAGATACACCCATAATAACATTTAATCTATGTGTATGTTGTGGTTGTAAATGCTTCGCCGACTCCTTTAATTTTTGAATAGTAGTACGGAGTTCATTTAATTCTGTTGGTAAGATGAATATGGTAATTTCAAGCATATTTGTTCTCTATCAGTTGCTTTAATTGGGGATGCCTATCATATTGATGTACTATACAAAAAGGGATTCCATTGTTTAAAACCAAATCATCTTGTATATTAAGCTGATATGGATGAGTTATATCTTTATTATTTAGTGTACCAGTTTGCAAAGCCCAATGAGTTTCATTACCTTCTATCTGAAGTTTATCCTTTATTAATTCGTTATGTATTATAAAATTAAAACTACTTTGGTCAGTAAAATGTTGAACGTCTCCGGCTTGGGATACAAGGTAATTCAATAATAACAAATCTATTATATACTCACTGTGTCCGGCGATAACTCCCACGTTACAACTTAATTCATTTTGATACCGTTCCAGTAGCAATTCATTGTAACCTTCTAATATATTTTTAACACCCCACGGTTCATTCTTGTACAAGACATTCTCGCTAGAAACCAATAACCCATTCTTTAAATTGTTTTCTAAATAGTCAGATGGATTAGTTTGAAACACCACATCTCTTACATCTGTCGTTATTATAAATCTATAGTTCTCATTCAACTGTTTCAATAAAGCGTAAATATCTACCAAACGTTGCATATGAGGGTGGCCACGCAATTCACTTACGTATACGGTAAACCCATTTGATTGAAGATATTCTACTGTTTCGGTAGAAACATTATATGCAATCATAATCTTGTCACCAGAAAATCCGCATCGATTTAATGAATTCACATAATTTTTTATTTTATCTGGACCATAGTTAGCTATCGCTGATATTACCAAGTCTTTATTGTTTTTCATATTTCATCCTTTCTAAAAATACATCTGGCATAGATGCCTTATCGGTATGATACCTGACATAAAAGTATGCATCTACACAGGTTAGTAAAGAGAATATAGATTCTTCTGTTCCCAAATAACCCCTTTCCAATGTATCAGCCAGATAGTAGTCATAATCACTTCTAAATTTTTCAATAGCAGTTTTATTACACCCGAATATAGTAGCTCGACACAACCAGTTCGGTATTATATGAGTGTATTTTTGATACCCAGTATAATCAAATCCATGTACTTCTGTACCAGTATAATTTATGGATGAAAACAATACTCTTTTAATATTATTTGACATACCGTTAATGTTTTCATCATTGACTATATCTTTTGATATATGCTGTGTAATGCCGGCGTCAATCCATATATATTTGTCACTACCAAAGGTGTTCAGCTTATACGATTCATAAACAAAAAAAACTTTACTCATTACGATGGGGTTATACCATTCAGAAAATGCTTGAGGAGTTTTCGGTAACCAATTGGTCAAATTATACCAGTTTTTTGAAGTTCTTATTTTTTGTAGCGTATCCCAATACTTTGTAAAATATTTATTTTTGATATCGTCTAATTCTACGATGATAACATCGGTTCTGTTTAAAATATGCACTCTTTGCTCATATACAAAAGATTGATACTGTTTCGGCACAAACACAGTCATATTCTGAGCAAGCGATAATACGTTCTTAAAATTTTCTAGATAGACCGATTCATCTCTATCTTGTCGGATGTGCCAGTAACCCGTTACTAAATTTGTATTATTCATATAATTTGTAGTAATGTTTTCCTGTTCTTCTCATTACATAGTTCATTAAATACTTCTGTTCTATGGTAAGACCAAAGTGTTCAAACGCACGTAAAAATAAATTATGTGGAGCCATCAAGTGACTGTCTACATATATGGGGTTGTAAAATTCTGACTGTAAGAAATCAGATATTTTTATAAAGTTGTTACGAGATGCTGCTATGATAACATCATTAGGAAATACATTGCCGTCGCTAATGATAACATTCTGTTCCGTGATGGTATAATTAAATCCATTATGATTAATATCTGCTCGTATTTTAATGACGGAATCATACAGACGATTGTTACTGACCTCAGCATTTGTTATCAAATCCGTACCTCTACTAATCTTCCGGCATTGAAAATATGTATGTGCCTCGTTTCTGAAATTAATGTGCATGGTAGATTTGATTCTTTCGTGGTCATCAATTACAGCTTGAACCGATTCTATGTCCAAACCAATCAGGTTGATATGATTAAATAAACCACGAATTTCGTCATCGGATAAATATTTATCTTCTTCTCCCGCCATCCAATGTTGTTGGGCGGGATGATAATTGTACTGCAAATCATATGTGGACACAAACACATCTGGATTCAAATGCTGAAAGGAGTCTATGAAATTATCTTTACATTCTAACCACGTTCGAATGTGTCCTATGACTAAAATTGCTGTTTTCATTTTATAATAAAAGCAGTTGGTGTTTTTACAAATGTAGAATGCAACTCTAAATTGTGCTGTTTAACAAACCTATCTACAGCATTTGATTCGCTCCAATTATGGTACGCATATTCATCAAATACAATTATTCCACCATCTACAATATTTTCCCACATATGGCTTAACGTATCGTACGTTGGTTTATCAAGGTCCAAATCTAAATATAGTATACTGATACGTAACCCAGGCTTATCTTTCAAATAATCTTTAGAAGTTTGAGTGATATCCCCCGAAATCAATTCAAATTTATCCGGTTTAAATCCGGCACCTAATAGTCTATCCTGTACTGCACGAACGGATAACTCCGAGTGTGTTGCATCACATCTTTTAAATACCTGTGTCATAGTATCTTTATCTACGGCATTTTCTAAAGTATCTACGAAATTGGGGTCAAAATAATCGAATCCTAATACTTTTTTAATACTGTTGGGTTCATACATATCCAGTAACTTCAACCATACAGCGAGACCCGAACCTTTAAAAACTCCACATTCTATGATATCACCGTGTAAATCTTTGGTCATTTCATAAAAATACATTCTTGCCCATATCTTATTAAAGATATTTCTATCTTCTGAAAAGATGAATGTGTTGAATACATCGTAGATATGTTGATTGTGATTAATGGAAACTGAACTATTGTATAAATTTGTCATTGAAACACCCTGTAAGATATATTATTATCTGTTAAACTTTTGCCCGGACCACCTAGTCTCACAACGGAAATAGCAATCGTTTGAGAATACGATACGTTATGTATTCTTCCAATTTCTTGCATAGTAATATGAACTTTATTTCGATACTCTACAGGTATTCTATCATCTGTAAATCTATTACCATAGAGTTTGAAAGTTTCTGTGCTGCATATAGCGAACATATCATTTGTTGGCATATGCACCGCGCCGCTACCTATGTATATTAATCTGGAATTTTTACAATTATTAAATATAACTTCGTAGTCTAATTTATCATTTAGTAATAAATCACATCTACTTCTTATTACCAAATCATATTTTCCATGTAATTTTTCATATTGTTCATATGCTTTTACAATACGTAAAATTTTTCTAATTTGCATAATTTCTGGATCGCCTGGAATTTGATTTTCTATTTTAAAATCTACTACATTAATTCCACTGAACAAAGACAATACTTGGTCTTCATTTTTTATAATACCCATTTCATTTTCTTTATGCAAACTATAATCATTTCTGAATATATCGGTGTACGTGTCCACAAATACATCTATGTTGTGTCTAGTATCATAAATCGTTTCCATAAAATTACTTTTACAGTATTCCCATGCTCTAATGTGGCCAGGAAGTAATACAGCTATTTTCATTTTATGATAATAACCAGTCTTTAACTGGTCCCTCTCTATCTGTTAATCTGTTCTCTGATATAATATCATGATATTTGTGAATTACGAATGATTTATCTGTGGGTATGAAGTATGGAGTTAGTTGACTGAACCAGACTCCTCCCCAGCTTTTATCTTGAATTGATATCAAATCCAACAATCCGACTGATATAAAATGACAAGAAAAATCTCGTATTACATAGCAAGAGGTAAACAGTATATTAGGACTAGTAACATCAACGCCCTCTCGTTCTGAAAAATCGTTATGCTGACTTTGGTATTGGTCCTCAACAAAGAACGTAATTTCATCAGATTTTATGTAAGTTTTTCTCTTGGAGTATTCTATAATTTCTTCGTTAGATACTCGTTTCTTTGCACATATAAATGGAGCGACGAAATACACAGGTCTATCTTGTGGTAACTTATTTAGTATATCGTCAAAATAATTAACCGATGGGATAGTATCTGATTTGATTATCAAGACTCTATCATCTGCGTTAAAATTAACTTTACTGAACTCTCTGATGGTACTTATATCAGCTGCTAACGATTTGGGGGTCGTTGACTCATACGGAAATATAGCAATTTCCTTGAAAATTCGTTTCAAATTGTATTTATCGGCTAGGTCTAATAATATTTCATTTGATAACTCATCTGAATGTGAGTTATAAACGTAGAGTATATCAAATGAGGTATCGCATTCTTGTCGAGAAAATCCACCAAACGCCAATTCAGCATGTTCTAAATTTAACGTCTTATGTGTGATATAAAAAGCAATATGCTTTCTCATATATTATACCTCACCATCTACATCATAATTTTCTAAGAAGAAAGTAAGGTCTTCTGGTGTTCCAATCCCCCACATCTTTTTGATATTGAAGGTTTTAATCTTCTTATCACCGGCAATTGCTTGGTTGAAGACCGGACATACATAAAATTCATTATTCACTCTAATGTTCTTTTCAATCATCCGTTCGGCGAAACGAACATAATCTTTACCATGCTTCCAATAATAAATTCCAACCGTAGCAATATCAGAGATGGGATTCTTTTCAGCTACTTCGGTTACGTACCCATACTCATTGATTTTAGCAAATGACCATTTTGGGTGAGTGGCGGTAAAGGTAACAATTCCGCCATCAAGATTCTGCTCTACCATCTTATACATAAATTCGTTGGAATCCCATTCTACAAATTGGTCAGAATTAGCCATCAGTAACGGTTCGTCCGTATTAATGTATTCCTTAGCCAGTAGTGTAGTACAGGCGGCACCTTCGGTAATTCCATCGACCTCAACTATCTTACAGTTTGGCGTAATAAGATTTAATAATGTATCAAGATTGTATTTAATACGATGTTCTTTTTGAACTACATAAATAAATGTAGCATCTATATTCAAGTTTTCTACCACCACTTGAATCATTGGTTTCCCACGAACGTCAATTAGTGGCTTGGGGAATGTATATCCCGCTTGTTGAAACCGTGACCCAGCTCCCGCCATAGGTATTAATATATTCATCTTACCACCCTGCCACTTTGGCATCGTAAATAATTTCTTCTCTTGTAACTTACTATATAATTTTTCTTTTATCAAGTCGTGTGGATTATTTACTCTGAGTATATTTGCACGACTTCTTGATGCCGCAAGTAACCCAGGCGGACTATCTTCGACAATTAAGGTTTCTTCTGGAAGGACGCCCATCATACTCATTGCCTTCCAATACATCTCTGGGTGAGGTTTACTGTTCTTTACATCTTCATTAGAAATGATTAAATCCATATATTCTATCAATCCCAATTTAGACAGCATAGTGAGTACAGACCGTCTAATAGAATTAGAACAACAGGCTAACATATAACCATCATTTTTTAATTGGGCAAATAACTCCTGAAGTCGTTTGTCGGCTGGAAGATTGGCAAGTGCTTGTAGTGTTAATTGTTGTTTACGTTCCCATATCTTTTCATGATTGAATATGGACAATCCCTTATTCATTGTCAACATTTCAAGTTTTTCTTTAGTCTTTCGACCATCATACGTTGAAAGATGCTCTTCCCACGTTATCGCCATCTGTGGATGTTGCGTAACTTCTATGATGGCCGCATTTAGTGTTTCATAATGAAGTTCCTTTGCTTCTACCAATACACCATCCAAATCAAAAATAATTAACTTAGTCATATTAACGTCCGTATTTCATTAAATCTATATGTGTGAACAGTCCCTCGCCGTGGGCAACTTTAAATTGTTGTGTTGCCCACCACTTGGAGATATTTCCTTCTAACGCTACACCGTCCCCAGAAAATCGTTCTACGGTATCTATGTAAAACTGTTTACGATACATACAGGGATTATTAGTCCAGTTACCATATCTACTTGTGGTTACATAATAATCATCTTCTTTATTGATCAGAGGAGTAAACTGAACCTCGGGGTGTTCTGTCCAATGTATAGCATCCAGTAAATGTGGAGAAGTGCATCCTATTTCCTCGTCATAATAATTCAGTTCATTTCCTTTATGTCTAAAACTAAAGTGTGGGAACCCTGGCAATGTTCTATGACGATACCTAATACAATCATAACCGGATTCTAACATCTTTATACCAGAATGTAATCTGTCAAAAGTCACCATAAAGTTCTCAGACAGTTTCCAATCATGTTCTAATGTCATAAAATATGGTTGGTTGACACTATTTGCTAGTTCGATAAATCCCTTACCAATTCCAATATTATTAGATAAAGGAATATATCGTACTTCAAAATGGTCGGCTATCATCTTGTCTGTATCGGAAAATTCTTGAAATAGTATTACTATATCTTCCACTATACGAAACAACCCATGTTCGTGATATGTGGATAGTGTATCAATTAATGTTTGTCCAGACTTCCATGCAAGTATGCCGACGCCAATTGGTAACTTATTCATAAACCTAATGTCTCTAATATAAGGTCTACCCGCTGACGTTGAGTGTGGAACTCTAATACTTTATTTCGTCCGTTCTTGGCAATCAAGTCACGTTCTTCGTGATGCTCCGCATAGTAATTCATTAAATTGATACATTCTTCCATATTATTATAATATACTATATCTTGTTTGTCAAGGAACAGTTCGTCTAGTTTTTTAGAAGGAGCCAATCTGTCAGTTAACACCATTTTTCCGCATGCCATTGCTTCAAATAACCGTCTGGTAATTTCTCCCCACCGACTATTCTGAACTACCATTAGTCCACTTTGTAAAAACTTAGTGTGTTCCATACCAATCATATTGTTTTTATTGCCAATCATACCCTCACCATGTTTAGTAAGTGTATCTAAAAACTGACTTCCACCAAGTCCACGACTGGTTACTGCAACATATTCTATATCTGTCGGTATAGGATAATGTATCCGAGTATCAGCAAAATGCGTCCACCACAATGCGTTAATACCAGATTGTTTATACGACTCATATGAGGTATAATCTGGTGTCAACGTGAAGTGAAACCGTGAAGCCTTCGGGAAGTTTCTGGCATAATTTTGTGGGTCATCTCCACTTTCTTGAATCCATATGGCGGGAACCAAATCTTTGTTTAGGTAGGGAGAATCAAATCTTCCCCAATCCATAAAGATTACCAAATCTGTTTGTGGCTTAGACTCTACCCATTCACGTAAATCTCTGTCGTGGTAGATACCCGTTCTATTACTACCTATGGATATAATATTAGTGGTCCATCCCCTACTCTCAAATTCTTTTACTAATGAGAGAGGAGTGGACCATATTTCACTTGGTTCGTATGCGTATATAAAAGTAACCGTTTTCATTTTTACCACTTGTCCATTGGACACTTTGATGTTGAGAATGCAACTTTGACCTTCATAAAACAACCGCACTCCAGACATCTATCGCTTTGTAATCGTGGGCATGATTGGCAGATAGTCCATCGATGTTCACGGATGTCATCACCTACTAAAGTTTTATTTCCAGATAGAGCGTTCTTAATAATTTTACTTCCATCACCTGCTAGATTCTTCGCCATTTCCATAATCGAAGGTAAATCTTCTTTTGGTACGCAATCTTCTTGTGGACAAATTTGTTCTTCCGACATATAACCTCTCAACTATTATCTATATCATCTGGTTGACGTAATTTACCTGAAAAAATATATTCCCACACAACCCACCACGTATTCTTTTCATTCAGTACATCTAAATTCAAAATCGGATATTTCTTTGGTGTCTCCGTATTCGGTCTTAGCATGCATGGTATCGGTTGAAGGTATACCTATAAATAGACTAGTCTCCAACCGAACCCAGTAAAATTTGTCTGACTTGCGACATCCCTGTTAAATTAAATGTACGATATGAACGGTCTTTTACATATTTCGAGGTAGCAAAGGTATTGTACGCTTCGTCTGTATTTAACCCTTCTATTATACTTGCTTGTCTATCTTTGTAATCTATATTAATTGATTTACGAAATGACGAGAAAAATTCAATTAGTTGTTCATCGGTCAATTCATCAATAACAAATCCATGAAGCTGTGGTTCTGTAGCACGTTCATTCTTTCTATTGGGGTCCACAACCAATATGATATACGAACCTCCGCCACCGGACTTCTTGGTATAATTAAATTCAATCATCATACCAGGTTTCACATTACTAATACTAATAAATCGTCGTTCACTGCGTAATGGCATTATTCTACCTTCTTAATTTTTGGTAATTCTATCTTCTTTAACTTTGGTAATACCAATGGAACTTGCTTTGGGAACTCTGGAACATATTTGTTAAGTAAATCCCATGTATTTTTTTGAATTGATTTATATGAAAACTTCTTAGAATTTTCTTTTCCTAACTTCTTCGCTTTCTTATGGAACGTTTCATAATCCATATATACTGCGGCCATAGCATTGGCACTTTGTTGTGCGTCTGGTGCGAACCAGGAAGATTCCTTAATCAATATATTGTCCCAAACAGAACTTTCGTGAATGGTACGTAACTCACCACCAACGAGTACGGCATCTTCTGCATTCAAGAAATCCATATGCCCAGACCATCCAGATGCAATAATCGGCTTACCAGAAATACTTGCTTCAAGTAATGGCCGACCAAATCCTTCTCCCTTTGTCAAACTCACGTGTGCCTTGACCTTCGGGTGGTTATACAAAGAATTCATTTCTGGGTCGGTTAATTCTCCGTGTAATATATAGATATTTGGCATTGGTTGACCTTCCGAGAGTGTAACTGTTTTCTTAATATTATCAATCTTTTTTAGAATCTCTTTTTTATCAAGATATGAGAAGTTACCACCACTGGTCTTTAAAATAAGGGCTGGAGTTGGCTTGTCTTTAATCTGCTTAAATGTTTCTAAGAATATCTTTACGAGGAATCCTACATTCTTTCTATCCTCTCCTATATCTCCACGAAGCCAGTGACCCACGAATAGATAACAGAACTTTTCTGGTATGGTATCTAGTGTAGTTTTAATCAAAGAAAGAATATCAGATTCATATTCTAACTTCTTCATTATACTTTGATCTATGCAATTATGTAATACTTCAACTGGCTTAGTTATTTCTAAAGCACCAAAGTCTTCGCCATTTGGTCCCTTTCTCATATATTTGGAAGCATGGAAGACATTTTTTGAATGCTGTGATATCGTAAATATAACATCCATTTTATTACACGCCTCTATCCACTGAGCAGACACGGCTGTGGTTTCTATACCCGCTGTTATACCAATATTATACTTACCGATGTTTTCAAATTCCGTAGGTATAGTAATAGTAACGAACAAGTCAGGTTGCTGTGTAAGGTTTTCCTTTAATATTCTATCCAAAATCATCTTATCTTTTGGATTGGTTTCATCCAAAGCATTCATCGGAGTTTCTCCCCAATTTACGGAGATGATCTTTACATCATATTTATCATACTCGATAAGGTGGCGAATGATATCACGACTCATATCTCCGTACCCAGAACGAGTTGCGCATGGTGCCCGAACAACACATAATGGCTTAGTTTCTGTACTCATATATTATCTCTCTAATTTTGTAACATCGTTAAAAACCATACCCATCACCCACTTCTCAAATGGTGTCTTTGGTGTCCAACCTAATACTTCACGTGCCTTTGTTGCGTCACCACGTAACACTTCTACTTCCGCAGGGCGGAAGAACTTTGGATTGACTATTACATGCTTCTCCCAATCGGTGATATTAGTTGTACGGAATGCAATATCTAAGAAATCTCGAATAGTCTTAGTTTCTCCAGTAGCTACCACATAATCATCTGGTGTGTCTTGCTGTAGCATCATCCATGCTGCTTCCACATAATCGGGAGCATACCCCCAATCACGACCTGCATCAAGATTTCCTAATTCAATCGTATCTTGTAACCCTTGTACTATACGTGCAACCCCATTGGTAATTTTACGGGTAACGAACTCAATCCCGCGCCGTTCACTTTCGTGATTGAACAGAATACCTGATACATTAAACATACCGTAACTTTCCCGATAGTTCTTAGTAATCCAATGTCCATATAACTTAGCTACACCATACGGAGAACGTGGATAGAATGGCGTAGATTCTTTTGATGGGTTCTCCACCATTCGACCAAACATTTCACTTGATGACGCTTGGTAGAACTTTATAGGTTCCCCGTATTCACGGATTGCTTCTAACATCCGAAGAACACCCAATCCAGTAACATCACTGGTTTGCTCTGGTGTGTTCCAACTTTCCCCGACGAACGATTGTGCTGCAAAATTATAGACTTCCGTGGGGTTGGCTGTCTTTAAACAACGGAGCAGTGAATTCTGATCGGATAGGTCACCGATGATGAACTCAAAGTTTGGATTGTTTTCTAGATGCTTTGTGTTCTCTCTATTCTTGACAGACGCACGACGTTCCATTCCATACACTTTATATCCTTTCTCCAAAAGAAAGTCTGCCATGTAAGAACCATCTTGTCCATTGATACCAGTAACCAGTGCGGTTTTCATTATACTTTCACCAATGTAAAGCGGTCACGTGGTTTCCAAATATCAAATCCATTGTTAATTTGTTCGATAAAAGAATTACACATATGTTCTGCCGTAAACTTACCGTGACCCAGGGCGTGTTGACGACCAAGTTCTCCGCGGCGTTTCCGTTCTTCACGGGACAATTTATACACTTCCATCATTCGGTCTGCTGCATCTTCAAACGAAGCACGATCATCGAAAATATACGGAGTCATTGGCGAACCTTGGATGGAACGATTAGTTGGAAACATTGGGAACGCCCAATCACCATGCTTCTTATAGCGACCATCGTGGTTACTTCCCCATTCCTTTGTGAAATGTGTTTCTGGATTGAGGTAGTTTCCATCCCCATCCATAAATCCGCACTGGTCTTGTAGTCCACCAGTCACGTTCACGATGATAGGAGTACCGGCGATAATACTTTCACATGTACCCAATCCGAATCCTTCATTACTGGACATATTAATAGATACGTCAGCAATATTATAAAGGTGATTAAGGAATCCAGTTTCTACTCTATCCTGTGAGAATACGATATATTTCGCTACCTCAGGAGTTACATCACGAATGACCGCTGGTAAATCAGTACCGTTGTCATCTACTGGTTGTGTGTGAAGTACTAATCGTACCTTCTCCCGTTGTTCTAGTGTCAGTCTCGACATAAACACCTTGAAGGCATAAATGATATCTGACGTTTGCTTACGACGAATGTTCCGACTGTTATAGAAGATTACGTAATCAACTTCTGCTTCACCAAACAGTTTCTTCCGAGTTTCAAGAACTGCCGCATCATCTGCTGGGAGTGGGTGATAACGTTTGGTGTTAATACCATGCGGAATATACGCAAGATGCCGTGGGTTCTCTGGTCCAAGAACATGCTTGTTAATATTATATGTTTGCTTACTGATAGAGAACAACGAATCACATGACATATAATATTCCTTATTATACATCGGAAATGGAAGGTCATCCCAAATGTTGTAATAAAAAATTGGCATTTTCTGACGAAGTTCATGTTCCATTTGATATAACCAAATCCAATACCGTGGGTCGGTAAAATGGAGAATGGCGTCTGGCTTTTCAACTTGAATTAATTGACGAATAAGCCGACTGTCTCCGTATCCATTATAAGGATAGATACGAACGTAGGAATCGGTAATACCGACTTCATTATCAATTGCTTGTGATAAGTCGAGTACTTTCCCCATTTCAGGATGATTGACTCCTGCACCAACTTGGACCCAATTAAAATGATGAACGGTTCCTTCAATAATTTCTCTTGACATAACACCAACACCAGAAGTAACCCGCATATCATCTGAAAGAAATAAAATCTTTTTACGTTGGTCCTTCGGAATGTAACCAGTTTTCATAATATTAACCCTGTAAAGAAATACTACCACTCGCACTAGATGAAATCAATGATACCCAATATCTCTCTGTTACGGTAGTGGCCTTTAAACCATAACGGTCACAGAGAGTGCGGATATGTTCATTGACTTCTGAACTAATTTGAATGGTAGTATATTTGTTCTTTGATTTCTTTTTCATAACCTAGTACCTTCTATAGATTTCTACTACAACTATAAGTAGTACGTTATACTGCCAAAATTTCATTTATATTTAAAATTCTATAATCATTTCCTACTACCCGTTTATGCATATGTCCAGAATACACCTGTGGCGTACTTAACTTGTGCCAGAGTTCTTGTATAATGTGTTGGTTGGGGTCAGTCCAATCAATACTTACTCCGAAGTGTAATTTCCAAAGTGGGTCAAAATGTTGTTGAATAACGGAATGTGGGGGACAGTGAGTTAGAAACATATCTATCTGCTTCCCCTCGGTGTTCATCAGTAATCTGGAAATATCTTCTTGACTGACATCCTCATTTGAATCCCAGTGCATATTGTTTTCCAGTCGCATCTTCTTATCAATACTTGCTGCTCCCCCCATTACTGCAATAGTCCTACCATCCAATTCCATCACAGTTCCACGGGGAATATAATATAATTCACGGTCATCCCAAATACGAGTGACCTTATCCAGTTTAACCCAACGACTGCAATCGTCGTGGTTCCCGTCAATGAAGTAGATAGGAATATGTGCGTCTCTTATATTTTCACGGAACCAATTTTCATTGTCACGGAACAATCCAAAGTCACCTAATTGAATAATCGCAACGGCACTGGACTGTTTCGCTATATCCAGTGCTTGTCTGAGTATTCCTGCGTTTCCGTGAATGTCTCCTAATAGTAAAATCACTTTCCCTCTACCATCTTTTTAAGTTTCTTTCCTTCTGCTTTCGTATATGAATCTACTGTAGAGATGTTCCCCATATTATCTACAATAACCCGAAGTAGTTCTACCGCAGTTCCCTTATCATCAATACGGAGTTCAATCGGACCCCACTCATCGGTATCCAACATCAACAGCGCCTTTCCGTTGAGGTCAAGTCGTAATGATGGTGGTAGTGTATCGTTCTTTACCTTCGTCATTTTTACTACTTCCTTTTTCTTTGGCATATCAACCTCCCAAGAATGTTACGGAAACCCAAATCCCTAAATAACTCCCAACCACAGACCCAAGTGCATATCCTGCCCATTGATGAAACTGGTCTTGTCCATGAGAGATTTTCTTAATAACAAAGAAGTTAATAGAGGCAATCATAAAGTCACTAACTGCCGACAGATGATATTGCGCCGCTGCGGTTGCACGGAAGTTGATGCACCAGATTGCATACATCAATATCTGGATAAAAAATAGTACCGATGCTTCCTTTAACTTCTTCATATCATAACCTCAAATAGTTCGTACAGAGCATCCACCTTTGTCGGTGTATACTTTTCCAACAAGATAAGTTCTTTTGCCGCAAAGTTCTTATCGTGGTCATCATATCCAATCGCATGAACCAACTCATGTACCAGCGTCAGAATGTCCCGTTGGGTTGGGGCGAGTTCAAGAATTTCTCCGTCACACCAACTATACTTCTGTAGTCCCTTCCCAAATCGGATAATAGGCATCTGCTTCTTAATCTTCTCTGCCTTCCAAATCTTCTTGGCATACTTAACAAGATAGTCTAGTGACCGTTGCTTAGTAATAAACTTAAATCTACGGTCAAAGTACATATCAGTTTCTAACGCATACACCCGACGAGTATCAATCATTTGCTTATAGCGTTTCTTCATAGATACATCTCCTTAATAAAGTCCCAAATGATGATGCTCATTGCGGCACTCACATTGTATGACCGAAGCACTCCTCGTTGCGGAATACTGATACGTTCAAAGTTTGCGAATCGGATGACCTCAGGAATTCCATGACTCTCTGAGCCAAAGATGAATAGCGGGGTATGGTTTTGTAAATGTAGATTACTATAAAATGCGTGATTATCTTTTTTCAAAACATAACCATCCTGCTCACACAAAACAATATTATGATTCAAAAGCTTTAATTGATTTAAGATTGATTCGTCGGCGTGTATCGGGTCATCAAAAGTATATTGGACGATATTAATGTATTTTTCAGCACCTACAGTACTACGCTTATCAAATTTCTTGCGTCCAAAGATATAAAAATTCTCAGCCCCAAAAAGACACGCCGAACGAATCATCATTCCGATATTCAGTTCACCTGTGATATTAATACATCCCACAGAGAACCTACGCTGCTCACTCATCGTGATGGCAACATTTTGCTCGTAAGTATTTTCCTTGTACTCATCCCGTACATTATAATGGTTACTTGCAGTTTCAGCAATTAGCTTACTATAATTCACCATTGGATTTTCGTTCACTTTCAAATTCCTCTATTTTACGTTTGATAAATACCGGTGGGTCGGTAAAAGGAAGGTCTGCTACAATTAACTGTATTAAATCTATTAATCTACCCGTTGCACTTTTATTGCTTTTCTTTCTATTCTTCAATTTATGTATACGTTTAATAAGAAACTCAATCATTTTTGATTTTACTGGTTCCTGTAATTTATACATTTTCATTTTACACCCCGTACTGGCAAAGATCTTTACGTTCGAGGAATACACAATACTTACAGGTACTCTTACTTGCCTTATGCTTAATCGTGTCGGTCTTGTAGTTTCCCTCACCATCAAAACAATCGTTGAGGAATGCTTCAAAGTCAGTCCACGCACGATTGACGGACGGCTTTCCATGTGGCGGTTCAAACGGACTCACACGCGGAATCGGATATGGAGAATTCTCAGAGATGATACGTTTAAGAATGACATACTCCACCCGAACCTGCATCGGGTCAACGGCGAACAATTCAGAAATGAACTTCTTGTACAGAAGCAACTGACTAATCTTGGTCTTGTCTGATTTCTGTGATTGCGTCCATCCCGCACGACTGGTCTTCAAGTCATAAATGTTAATCATGCCAGTCTTTTCATTCTTCGTGATAATATCAACGAACCCCACATACTTCACACCCTTACGCACCTCTACGTCAATCGGAAATTCAATACCGACTAACTTGGTGTTCTGTGTTGGAAACAACTTCTTCTGATGCTTCTGGACGTAGGCAAGAATCTCAGTCCCCTGATGGTAGAACTCTTCCAACGTCTTACGGTCAGATGGGAAAATCTTCTGGCCATCCACTTCCTTAATAGACTTCTTAAAATGGTCATGGAACTTGGTCTTTAGCGATTCATCAAGGTCAAGGGAATTGGCAACAGTCTCACTCTTATTGATGAGAATATCAAGCCATTCCTGAATGACTTCATGCATAGCGGAGCCGAAGATGGTATGAATAGACCCATCATCCAACTTATGACCATCTACATAACGGAGCTTCCATCCCTGCGGACAGTTTGCCCATGTCGTATACTGACTATATGATACTTTGTTCATTGGTTCCTCATAGGATACTAGACATATGAAAGATACTTAAATAGGTACAAAAAGTCAAGACCCCTTTCGGGGTCTTTTATAAGGTATTATTAGTGTTGTATTGGTTCCCATTCACCTCGATGCTCCTCACATCGGGTCTGATACCATGTTCCTTTCTTCACAAGTCCACCAGGAGCACCGCAGTTCTCACAGATAGTTAGACTGTCTCGGCTAACCTGCATAATAACTTCTTCTAAATCGGAATCGTAATAATCAGTATATATTCTGAGTCCGCCCCACTTTTCCTTTACTTGAATTATCCCTACGGTAGTTCCTATTCCTATTTTTGCATTATATACAGTACGAACAAGTTTTTCCCATCCCTTGCCTACGCACCCTACTGCTTGTTCTTCGGTGAGATAATTAGTTAGTGACTTCATGTGCGGTTACCCAAGTGGTGAATTCTGTTTCTAATACAGAAATTTTGTTATTTAAATCTTCTTCTGATTGTAAATTTGAGAGATGGTCATACATTGCTTTATCTTTATCGGATATCGTTAGATGTATAGAATTTGGTGCATCCTGTAACAAGACATACCTATAACCGTTAGTAGTTTGTCCGACTTTACGATTTCTATATAGATTCATTGTTAGTATCGTATGATGCGGTAGATGGTAATCCGCTATAATGGTCTAACATTTCTCTGACCTTATCAATATCTGCTTGTAATGCTTGAACCTTTTGGTCAAACTTCTTTTTCTTGGTTCCGAACGTCCGTTCCCAATTATTCTCATACGTTCTACTATCCACACTTATCGGTCGTGGAGTATCACTTTTTCCATTTGTCATACTGCAAAACTCGTTCCACATCCACAACCGCCAGACGCGTTGGGATTATTAAATCTAAACCCAGATTCCATCGTGGTAGAAATGTAATCAACCATAACATTGTTTAAATAAGGTACAGAGAATGGGTCCACAACTACTTTTACCCCATTGTGTTGTTCTACGACCACATCATCTGATTCAGGATTATCAATCAGTTCAAAATTATACTTGAACCCAGAACATCCACCAGGCATGACAGAGATACGGAAATAATCAGTTGCTTCCTTTTCTGCAAAGGACTTCATTTCTACTAACGCACTTTCGGAAAATATAATCGTAAAGTTATCCATTTCTCAATTCTCCAATATCAATGAATGGTTTCTGTTCCCCGTAATACCACACGGTACACCGTGCTTCCTGAAACATTTGGATACTACGTTCCGTGTGTTCGTTCCAATAGTCACCCTTCGCACCCTGCCCTTTCTCACAGAAGATAATCTTAATACCGGCGTTGATAATGGCTCTGGTACAATCCACGCACGGAATATCACAGGTCAAATACATCGTACAATTATTGGTAGAGACACCGATACAAGCCGCATTAATAATTGCGTTTCTCTCTGCATGTTCCATCCAATAATACTTTTCTGGGCGTTCCTTTCGTTCTGGTCGAAAATCATCAATATTCCGTGGAAACGAATTGTATCCCGTTGAACGAATTTCATTATGGGTTCCAACAATGACCGCACCAATCTGTGTGTGGTCGTCCTTCGACTTCAATTTGACGGTGTGCGCAATCTGTCGGAAATATTCAGTCCATTTCATAACTTTGCCTTTTTGATAATCTTTGGGTCTACTCCATATTTTTCACACAACGACCGAAGGGCAGGTTTGTCGTCTCTGTAATAAATTTCCAAGTAGGATACTGCTTCAATTTCGGAGACACAATAATGTTTCGCAACCAACGTTACTAACCACTCTTCATACTTGGTTTCTTTTACTGCTTTCACATATTTGTTATATTGCTTTCCACGGGGTACCATAGTTGCGTATAATAAATAGTGTGCTTCATTCGGTAGGGTATATTTCTGAACCTCGTTCACCAATGGAAGTTGATGAATATTCATACTCAAAAACCTGTTGACCATATAAGCACTATACGCCCTCTTTTCTCCGTCATCAAGTGTGGAGAAATAGTTTTTCTTTTGAGACTGATAGATTTCGTTTATATGGTCAAACAGAGTTTTTGCCATCTTAATCCTCTAATACGAGCTTCGGACGGGTTGATTCAGTTTCCGTTTCCTCAGTACGAGTCTGCGTTGCCTTTTCATCAGTTCTAGCAGACTTTACTGGACGGAACATTTGATTCACGTATCCGCAGGCAACACAAGAGAATGTCGGGATAGGAATGATACCTTCCTTTCCGTTTGGTGATGCAATTGCAGAAATCTTCTTCATCAACATAACTTCTTGGAAGGTGAGATTACCACAGTTCTCACAGACGATATCCGTAGCCAATGAAAGGTCGGGCATCTGTGGTTGGCGCATCTGTTGGCGGGGGTCCGGCGGAATAAACTTACTTGTCATACTTACCTCTTACATTAAAATATTATACATTGTTGCCATAAAATTAATTTCTTTATCTACTACAAACGCATCCCGGTACTGACCTTCCGCAATATGAAGGATAGTCTGTGGGATTTTATTTCCTGCATAATCCTGTACCTTATCATAGAGTAGTCGGTATAGTTCAGTAAAGTCACGAATACCTGCGTCCGCAACCATCTGGCGAATTTCGGTAATCTTTGCAATACCGGTCTGGTTACTCATCAACGTATCCATAATCTTTAACTTCGTATCACCTGCAATCACTTCACTTACATTCACTACCAACTTCCCATCACGGGTCTGTTGCTGTGCAGTTCCAATAATTCTGCGAATATCAGGATAGTATGCATTGACCAACGTGACTACTGCTTGTTTATCAAATGTCACACCCTCTTGATTAAGAATGTTCGTGAGATGTACCGCCACATCTTTCTTTGATGGTGGGGTCAGTGCGGACGTTTGGCACCTGCTGACGATAGGTGGAATAATACGTTCGAAATAATTACAAGTCAAGATGAAACGTGTTTGCTTACTGAATACTTCCATCATATTACGAAGAGCAGCTTGTGCATCTGGTGTCAGTGCGTCTGCTTCGTCCAGTACCACTACCTTCAACGGAGCGAATCCAGAGGTAGAAGCAAAGTTCTTAATCTTCTCACGGATAACATCAATTCCACGTTCATCAGATGCATTGATAAACAGATGATCGCAATCAATATTCTTGACCAAAATCTTTGCGGCAGTCGTTTTCCCCGTTCCTGCGGTCCCATAGAACAACAGATGAGGAATGTCTTGGGTCTGAATATAATGAGCAAACTTCTCTTTGAGAGTTTCGTTTCCAATATAATTTTCTAATGTATCTGGTCTGTAACGTTCTACCCAAATTGTGTGCGTATTCGTCATATATTATCTGATTTGAGAATCGGTTCTTGTTTATAATCACCAAAAAACTTACGGATAGGTTGTAGTCTCCATCGTTTCTTTGAGTCTGGATATTCTTTTAGTTTGAATTTATTAGGCCACCGTTGTATAAACTCTTGGTACAACAATCTACGTTTATCTCCTGCAAAATGAATACCCGTACTTCCTCCCAAATTTTGCATCGTAGGACTGGTCTGTGTCATAATATGATGAAACGCCAACGTACATTGACCGTGTTCTAATACTGTAAATGTATAATGCCAGTCCTCGACACCACCAATATCCCATTCAAAATTATTGTTATTACTCACCAATACACATTGATATGTTAACCTGTTTTTATGTACTGCATACCTCTTTGAGAAGGCAAACGCATCTGCGCAAATTCCACTAATCGCAACGTTAGTATACTTGTTGTGACATTCTTCTACTATAGAAATTGCAAGTATAGGACTCACCACTTGATTTTTTACGGCACCTTGCTTTCTAATTTTGAAGTGTTCAATATCATCATCCATCTGCCAATGGTGTTCTTCACCTATGTCAGTAGAATACTTTTTAATGAAATTTCTTACATACGCAAGTCCTTGGTCATTCTTATCAAGTCGCAATACTTGGTTCCGTGGGTATACCTTAATATACTCATCGTAATCTTGCGGTTCAACCACCAATATGTAATTTAATCCTTCCAACGTTTTAGATGTCTTAACAGTTGTCGGTCTACCTTTTGATGGAATATAAATCTTATATTTGTTTACCATAGATAACGGTGTGTTGTTATCTAGCAAATCATACACATATTCATTTAAATTAAATGGTTTTGTTGCACCAATTAATGAGTATATATCAGTATTCATACTACACCTTTTCTATCAAATTATTTAAAGAAATGTCCAGAAAATAGTGAGTCAACGTCGGCGTGTTCCATCGTAAATCCAGCATGATACTTCTTGAATGCCTTTACTTGTGCGGTAAATGTGGGTTCCTCTGGGACGCCAGATAGTAGAACTCCTCTAGTACAATCTAAATCACACATATATCCCCACAACTGTCTTGCTTCTTGTCCACCACAAAAATCTTTCTTTGCCTCAATAACTACATTTACTTTATTTTTGTCATAATAATCGTAGATGACAATATCTGCTTCCCCTACTTCTGTTCTAACCCATGTTTTTACTTGTTCGTCAAAGTCTATAATACCAAAATTTTTCTTGTAAATCTTATCGGTTCTAACATACTCTATAAATTTATCTACAATTTCGTCTTCGGCAACAGCTTGCGCTTTAATATTTGATGTTCTGATTAAGAAGCCAGCGTTTTCTAAAAACTCTCTGACCGCATCCATACACTCACGGTAATTGTTGTTCTGGATGAGTGTGTTCTTATACTTAGTGAACTTTAATCCACTATTGTCATCAATTTCAAGTAGGATACCTTTATTAGATTCTCTAGAACTTTCCTTTTCTAATCCGAACGCAATAATTTTTCCTTTGTACATAACCGTAATACCCGCACGATCTTTACCATAACCGAAAACAGAATTTTTATATTGCGCTGGTTCGTACACACTGTTGTTAGTTTTTGCATAATACCATTCCACTTGCCCAGGAGTAGGTTTGTGCCACGCATTTAATTTAACACTGGTATTTGGAGTTACAATCGACATATTTTCAATCTTATTCTGCGTACTTTGCACATAAATACATTCGTTATGCCCAAGAGTACCTACTGATGGGTCACTATCTAATACGTGACGAGGGTTACTCATTAGTGGAAATGAACCGTGACACTGCGCATTAAACCTCACATCAGAATAACTACCATTCCTATAGGAAATAGAAATTGTAACACGATTTTCACGTAGAAGTTGTGCATACATACTATTGTATCTATCTACAAACTTGTTAAAATGAATAGGACTTGTCCACTTTGGTAGATAATCATTAACACGTTTAATACGTACAACGGTACCGCTTTTCTGCGCATCTAGGATAGTATTATCATTTTGTACCCGATGATATACGAGCATCTCGTTTAGATGGCCATAGGGTTTTGTACGAACTTCTGCCTTTTCACCAGAGTCCGTTTTACTGACTACATAATCCAACTCCCCAAGACTCCAGATAGCACCTTTCATACCCATGCCCATCTTTCCAAGTAGAAAGTATTCTGTGTTCACACGTGAGCCTAGGTTAAATACGTCTAGAATTTCATCTGCTGGAATTCCAATAGAATTGTCTCGGACTTCAATGAAGGATTTGTCTGGGTCATCATCGTAGTGCATATTAATAGTAATATCTACGCACTTATTTTTATCTGCAAGAATTGGGTTGTCCGTAAGTTCCGATAATTGATCTTCCCACGGAATATTAGTTGCGGCAGACTTTTTCATTGCCTCAATAGTAATTGTAGGAATATGTTGTGCGATAACGGTTTGACTCTTACTCATTTTTTTCTCCATAACCAAATAGGTTCTGCAAAGGTTTTGTCTATTGAATTATCTGCTCGGTTCATCGTGTCATCGGTCCATTCATTTGGAGCACTTCCTTGAAATACTGTACCTGCTCCTGCACTATTTGGACGTTTCGACATTTCCATTCCAACTGCACCCATATATTCCATTCCTAATGATTTCATATGGTCGTTCATCGGATTGGTAATCTCTAACCACCGTTTCTTTCCTTTACCAGAGATAGAGAATACATCAGAGATATTGATAGCCACTATACCATTAAGTTTAACTGTGGGATAGATATTTGTCAAGACTTTATGTAAGAATTGCTCATTCCACACTTCCACCGATTTATATCGTTTGAAACTTTGTGTGGTATCTTGACTATAGTGTTCTACATTAAAGTATGGAGGTGAAGTGAATACCATGTCGAAATAATTGTTATAATTAGAAAAATCAAATTCTTCGGCAGGGCAGATATGAAATTCACTTGACTTATCGTGCTCAAAAAAACTAGTGTGTTTATTATAAAACTTTCGTTGGGTATCATATATTGGGTGATTGTCTGCCTTTGGGTCTAATCCGACGTAATGTTTGGTGGTGTTACCTGCATAAAATCCCGCAAGTCGGTCACCCCATCCCATAGAAAAGTCCAGTACCGTTTTGGAACCAAACTTATCATACAGTGCTTTGGCAACACTTGGTCTGAATTGTGAGCAGGTGTATTTACGTAAATGGAGACACCCACGGAGAGTTCCCTTATCAATAGATGGAACCTTTAACGTATAGAGTGACCCCATCAAGGTAATCATTGTACTCTTAGTTCGCCACGTTTTAGCAGGACCAGGTGACCGAATAGAATTTGCTTCCCAACGATTTTCCTGTTGGAAATAGTTAGATGCTGCATTTCCACTACTGGTCTTGGAAAAGTATTGCGGACTTAAATCATATGTAGAATTATTTGACCGATAGAACCATTCTCCGTCAGTAAGTAATTCATTCCAACGGATAGATTTTAAATCCATGTATCCATAGTACGCATCGTTTTCTGTAATGTCGTTGTAAGGAATAGGATATGTCATAGCAACAGTCGCCATACTTTCCTTTACATCGTCAACAGAAAAAGTCTTTTTAATGTACTCCCATTCTTCCGCATCTATTTCTAAATACGGTGTCATGTTCAGGAATTTGTCGAAATACGATAGATACATTATTCTGTTTCGTCATCCGTCTCTTCTATACCAGGCACCAACTTCATATTATATTCGTTGATTTTTGGCGTACGTTCTATACCTGCTTTAAGGATTAAGTCCTGCTTAAACAATCTGGTATATGCAATGTGATGATGCGGACGACCATCCTTGTGTCGTTCGTGCGTCAATTTCACGATACTCCCCCAATTATTTTTCAATTCATCAAACTTCTTCTTATATCCAGTATTAGTACCACCTTCATAGATGGTATCAGTGTTTCCGCCACGCATAGTTCCTGTGGTTTGCTTCCCACTCAACAACATATTGAAATTAACCGTACATAGGTCACCAGTAGAAAGTACACGGAGGGATAGGTCCGTATCTTCGTTATACGTTCCACGCCAACGTTCTTCTAATCTACTATCCAATAGTTCGTTATTGATAAGAATACAACTATACACACGGGTATTCTTCAAGAACTGCCCACGACCAGGTTCGGTTGCAGGAACGAACGATGCATATTGACATCCCACCAATCCAAGATTTTCATAACGGTCACTAAAATCTTCCATGATACGGAAGAATACCCCATCACGGACACGTTTCTTACGATTGTGGTTCCAACGAAAGAACCCCAAGATGTTATCGTCGATAATCCAATGCTTCTTATGTCCGTTATCTACCGCATGTTGCCATACGAAATTACGAACAGGAATACCACCCTGCTTCCGTTTACTGAAATTTTCGGGTAACTTGATGAGTTTCTTTACATCTACTTTCTTTGCATAGTTATCATATTCATCAGGTTCCACGCATACCTTAAAGTCCACACCCATATCTTCCAGAGTATCAATCGTATAGGTCTTTTCCCACCGACCCTTTGAAATCACATACAACGGATATTTCGGATGTATCTTGTGCGTATAAGAATACTGATAATTGGTTACTGGATTTTCTTTCAACTCATAATGGATATACGTAAGTCGGGTTTCCTTCGCGTCCAGTGCCTTATACAAGGCATCCTTTTCTTCTTGGTTCTTAACAGAGACATTAATAAGCCACCGTTCCCTGAGATACGGTGACCATGCAAACTCTGGTATATTAAAATAATGTTCGTTATCTAAATCATACCAATTATGGTTTTTGTAGTCATACTCATACGGCAAAGTATAATCCCAAAACTCTCCTTCAATAACAAGGTCTTTTAGGATTTGTTCTACTTTGTCTTTGTTACTAGTATGTATCTTGACTACTTCCATATTACTTTTGCTGAACAAGATAATAGGTGGATGAGATACCATCGACTTCAAACGAGGCACGGGCAAGACCCTTCGATGAAACTTCTAACTTACCATTCTTGGCTTCCTTGTTTGATGCAAGGATTTCTTTTAAGTAATTAGCCGAGAAGTTAATAGGTTCGAGCTTTGCACTCTTATCGGTATTTGCGGTAATAGAAATACGATTGGTATTCAACGTTGAATATCCAATCACGACTGTTGCTGATTTCTCTCTACCCTCACTCATCACCGCAAATGTCTCAACATCACTCAATGCAGACTTTGCCTTGATGAACGTATTGATAAACTTTTCATCCAGAGTAATTGCAAACTCCATTGGAGGAAGTTTCTTTAATTCAGGAACCGCAGGGATAACAGACGTATCCGACAACACGAACGTAACCTTGGTATCACCATCGGTAATGTTCAGTCCTGTTGCCTTATTGTTATTAATATTTGACTTGATTGTGAGTCCATCATTGAGGACACTCAAAATTGACCGAAGTTTCTTCGTTTCATATACACCAAAGTCTCCCTGTGGAAACTTGGCACTATCATACGAAACATGCGCAAGAACATTCTTATCATCAGAAATTGCCTTAACCGATAATGCAGTTCCGTCTGAATTAAATGTGACACTCTCGCACGAACCGCCGAGATTATACTTCGAAATGAACCTCTCCAACATTGACTTTTCCATAACCATTTAACCTCTGTTTAATATTGTTTATCTTCGTACCAAATACGAGTGAGTTTGCCTTCTGTAAATCTTGCAGTATAGTCTCTCCATTTACCACCAATAGATTTACCTTCATAAAAGATAATATCGCCATGGAAGTCTGTCAAGTACTCTCTGCGATAACTTTCTTCTATTTTTTTAGAATATCCGCCAAATACAGATAAACTATTTTCTATCCATTCATACTCCCATACTTCTTTATATAATTCACCTTTATTAGTTATAACATAATTTTCTAATGCGGAGTATAAACTTTTTGTTTGGAATTCACAATCAGGAATGTCAGCAAATCCTGGAATCTTCTTTTCTATCTTTAGTGTATCGTACATTCCCATAATTCACTCCTTAACTGTTGCAGTTTCTTCTGGATTAGTTCCCATCTTTTCTACATAATATATTTTATGATTAACTTTTAATGTAATCGGTAATTTCCAATTTGTAAAACTATCTTCCCACCAACGAACACGATTATTTGGCATCGCTGCTAAGTAACCTTCTGGTGAAACTATCATATTAAAACTTTTATCCTGTTGTGGTGCGTTTGAATATCCGTCATCATTAAATTCTATAGCCCAGCCTAATCCACGGCCAGTAAATGTTTTTCCAGTTGAATCTGTCCATTCTGCACTCATTCCTTTTGATAATGACATATTTACAATACTAAACTCAGTACCAAAACAACCCCATACCTGATGACTGTGTAAATCTAACTTGGGTGGTGTAATTTTTGTAGGATCTTGTCCAATTATTAATCCGTGAATTGGAACTCCACGATATTGAGCTCCACTTTCTAATAAAATAGAAAAGGTAAGCGCCTGTGCTGGCCTAACTGACACTGCATGTATAATACAATTTTCTACACCAATATCCGTGCCATTAGTGATAAATTCACGATGAACTTTACCATATAAATGCTGGGGGAGTGATGCCGTTAGCGAATACATTATAGTAAATGTAAAGGTGATATATATTTATGTTTCTTCATACGATTTTTCCACATATAATCTCACAAAACAAAGAATTCTTCTGCATGTTCGTTCACACTATTCATAGTATAAGTATCAGGCACAATATATTCTCCGGCCTTTCTGAATACCAAAATGTATTCGTGAATTTTACTGGTGTATCGTTTTGCAGCAACTTTCCCTGCTTGTAGTGCAGCAAACGGGGATTGATTTTTAATCACAACAATATCATGGAATATTAATCCACTATCTTCAAATGCTTTCATCGTATCTACGTGGAACGGATAGAATTTTCCATCCCCACTCCAACTACGGAAATCGGCACAAACCCACGTACAGAATGCACCTGGCTTTAATACCCGTTCAATATTATCTGCGCAGTCCTGTATCTTTTCCATAAAGTCTAAATAACTCTTGGTACTGGATAGTTGATTTGGGACATCTTCGTACTTTTCGATATTCCAATATGGAGGACAGGTCATGACTAAATCCGCAGAATTATCCTCTGTGTTCGCCATCTTACATCCATCCCCCAAATGAAGGGTAGGGGTCAACCCCAATCCCTCTACGTGACCCTTTACACGACCAAATGTATTTGGGGAAATGTCATATCCTTCATAGGTCCGACCCAACTTGGTAGATACGACTGCTCTTGTCGCACGTCCCATAAACGGGTCTACGATATGAGAACCTTTCAGACTCCAATACTTAATAATATTCTCACATAGTCCTGCGTGAAATTCACTAAATCCCAAACCAGGCAGATATTCCGCATCATCACTTCGACGTTTCTCATCATCCGTCTGTGGGATGTATGCGTCACTCCAATAATGTTTACTTTCACGGGTAGGTTCAACAATAGATAAAGGCAACCAACCAAATTGGTCCATTGCCTTTGCATCCTCATGAAACGGTAATATATGTTTGTATTTCTTCATATAACTTTTTCCCATGCATATTGCGCATTTAACCGGAAACTACCAAGATGTTCGCCCCAAAATGCGTAGTCGGGTTCGACCATAGATAGAAATGTACTACCATCACTCTTACGATACAAGTAGTAGATTTGTCCTATGTTTGGTTCGAACCCAAGTGAAGCCTCATAACACATTTTATTTATTTCATAGTCATTAACAAGTTCTTGATATTGTCTGACTAAATCATTATATCGTTCTTCGTAGTAATGTTTAAATGTGGGTTCGACTTTGCCGACCCACTTATCTACATCTACTGGTTTAATTGATGCGGGAGCACTTGGGGAAATCCCATAGGTCAACGCATTTGGATTTTTGTTTTCTTCCACAGTGACCTCAATGGCGATGGAGGATTCGAACCTCTATTCCTTGGCGTAGCCTAATAAGAGAAGTAACGAGTAGCGAGCCCATCTTATTAGCGTTGTCCCGACCAACTGCACCGCCGATGTTAATGACACCCACTGACTGACCCGAATGGGGCAGTTGTGATAGAGTCTCCATAAATAGGATATCCTTTATCATATTCAAAGTTCTCTACTGACCCATATGCTCGTAAATATCCCTCAGCGGTTTTCTTGGTAAACCGCCAGCAAATTTTTTGATTTACTGCAAACGCTTTATCAAATAATCCAGATACAGTAAAGGTATCAACTTTACCTTCCCATAGTGTATTACTTTCTACAAGAACTGTACGTGGGTTTCTAATATATACCACTTCGGTACAAGCGGTCAATGTGAATAGAAGTAAAAATAACTTCTTCACTTGTTGTTCCCACCGAAATAAGCATATAGAAGTTCACATGCCTTAATGTGCTCCTTGATTTGCTTCATATCCTTCTTATAGTCCAAATCAAAGACCGTTCCCTTCTTGTTGTTCTTGACTTGGATAAGATAACCTTCCAGACTATCCTTCATTTCCTTGACCTGCATCACGACGATGTTATCCACCGTTTCCCAATCCAACGGAACCATAATCTTAGTCATTAGAATTCTCCCCACTCACGAATAGAGACACCAACTGGAAAAATAGGAACGCCATCCTTACTTAACTCCTGATAACGTACCGTTAGATACTTCCCAACCAACTGACGACGATTCTTGAATAGGTCCGCACGATTTTCTTGCGAACCCTCTGGACGACAATTAAACCGCTGACCAGAATCAGTCTCCAATTCAAATATGGCGAGGCCAACATCACTCCCGTCGCCATCAACAACATCAACAATACGATACTCTGCATCTACGAAGTCCTTTAATTTAAGAAGTGAATAGGAACGCTTACCAATCTCATAATTTGCCAACGGGTCACGAATCATCGTTCCCTCGTATCCATCCTGCACGAACAACTGGTGAAGATGCGATACCCGCGACTCATCCGTAGCCTTAACGGTTTTGACACGAACCACATTCTTCGGCGCATCCATAAAAATCGTATCCAAGATTTCCATACGATTATCATAGTGTTGGTCTGGAATCACCACATCATAGACATGGTAGATAAGTTGCGAGGACAACTCTGGACGATACTTCTTGATAGCCTTCATACTTTCCTGTAACAACTGATTGTTCGGAAGCATCAACTCACCATCAAGAATATACCCCATCGTATCAAACTTCAAGTGCTGAATGACTTCTGGGATAACCTCTTTGTTCCCACGACTATATCCGTTCTCCCCATCAAACAACATACGCATCCCATTCAACTTCGGTTGCACATACACGGGGAACTCAACCTTCTTCTTATGGTCAGTAAACTTATGTGCGAGCATTGGCATCGGACGGGTGTTCTTCTTCTCACCCTTTGCACGGAATCCCTTGTCCCGTTGCTTCTTGATTACAGCATCAAACTCAAACTCTGCCTGCTCTTGTGAGTTACGCTCGTTTGACCGACCAACGTTTGTCGGTTCGGCATAATAGGGTTCCGACATCTGCTTCTTTGTCTCACGGCCTGTCTTGGAAATCTGATACCATTCGGTCTGGGTATAATAGTCTGTGCCGTTCTTGACGATATGCAACCGCCAGAACTTCTCACCACCATTCTTGTTTTCAGAAATGAGCCAATCACTTGACTTGATAATTTTCATTTGATTACCCTATCGAGGATGAACATAACAATAAGTGAAACCACAAATAGTTTTGCACCGAACAACCAGTCCCATCGCATTATGAGAAATCTCGCTCCTCGTCTTTCTTGATAAGGTAATAACTGATATGAGCATACATTGCGCTAATCAACACAAAGATGGCAAATCCACATACGAGAACGACACCGACCTTGAATAGCATATCAGACCCTCTTCCAAACCAAGTAAATCATGATAACGAACCCAATGGCAGCAGACACCCACCCTGCGTTTCCTCTACTCAACCAAACACCAATCGCATCCATACTGCCTCCAAAGAATAAGGGATGTATGAAATATATCACACATCCCCGATTTTGTCAAGTGTCTTTATTATAAAGTATTATTTATGAAATTCCTTTATAGTAATCTTGTTATTATTATCTATTAATATGGCGGTTAAGTTCTCTACCCAATCCCCAGAATTTAAATAATGAATTCCCGCAATTTGTCTATCTTCTGGTTTATGGAT
>Ga0194129_10001707_pt1 | contig 35181 bp, 36 predicted proteins | sample TA2KigCa35mmetaG_FD_150862 | JGI IMG/M metagenome (GOLD analysis project Ga0194129, IMG submission 150862) | Freshwater microbial communities from Lake Tanganyika, Tanzania - TA2015038 Kigoma Deep Cast 35m | ecosystem: Environmental > Aquatic > Freshwater > Lake | place: Tanzania: Lake...
TAATAAGAAAATTTTCTATTTTCGCCTAATGGATCTTTTAAATAACTAGTTCTAGTATTCTGTATTGCTATATCTTCAAATATATACTTGTAGTTATTTGCTTTTTCAATATCTTTTTCTAAATATAAATTTTCTGTAGACTTATTTTTTACATTTAAAATAAAAAAATTTAAATAACTTAAAATAGGTTTTTGAAGAATTTGATCTTTTATTAAATTATTTTTAAATTTTATTATCACTTTTTTCAAGTAAAAGTCTTCTGAAATATAATCTCCCATATTTATTTCATGATCTTCATTTGGCTGAAATTTTACATCAAATGGAAATCCAAAAGTAGTTACAGGTTTTCCTCCAATATCGTGTTTTTGTGTTTGATCTATTTTTTCTGGATAATAACTTAAGCAATTAAATGCAATAGGTGCTTCTAAGAATTTATTAATATTACTAAAGTAATTTTCAGTAATATCACCTACATAATCCCATCTATTATTCTTATTCCAAAATACTGTAGGACCGTTGATACATTCATATGTTTCACTATTAAAAACAATATTTTCACTTTCATTTAGTGTTTTATTCATTGATAATTTTAAATTATCAAATTTTAATTCTATATCAAATACATCATAACCGTCATATAGCTTGTCTTTATCTTTAAACGGTTTTGTCTGTATTTGATATGTAGTCTTTATTTCATTATTTTTATTAATAGTATTTGTATCTAATTTTTTAACATTAAAAATTCCTCCTTCTGTATCACAAGGAGTATGAACAATATTGTTCGTCCCTATACCAATAGAAGAGTGTATTAACTGTTTTTTAAATACTAGCGCTTCATTATCGTTATAAGGAACCAATATATTTTGTGAATTTGTAGTATCTTTTCCTTCAACTAAAGCAAAAAAACCCTGTTCGTTTTCATTGTCTTGAATTATTTTTTTGTATGCTTTAGTTAAATTTCCTGATTGTCGTTTTTCAAATTTTGATATTTCACTTTTTTTATTTCTTATTTTTGGCATTTAATTTATTAATCCTTCATAAGATATGCTTTCAGAAAAATTAGATAAATTATAATCTATATTTCTTCCAGAATTAGTATATTTGATATTATTGTTAAATATACCTTTTAAATTAAAGTCAATTTTTTCTTCTTCTTTGTCGATATAAGCAGAGATATTTCTTTCATTTTTTGTAAAAAAGTTTTCTTTATTTGAAATAAAACTTTTTGTCTTGTTATGATTAAATAAAAGATCAGGTATTATTCCTTCGTCATAATACTTAACATTATTTTCTGTTTCTAATATTTTATTGTCTATTGTTTCGTTAAATGTTCTTGTTACTGCAGATAAATTAGATTTTATTCCACGTAAAGTGTAATCACCATTTGTTCCATAATTTTTTATTTGTTTTATTACATCAAATACTTCTATTCTTCCACCCTGTCTATGTAATGCACTATTCGTAAATTCTATAGGATAAGATAAAATAGGGTCGTCTACATTTTCACTTAGAATTTTTAATGCAGTATTAGAAGTATCTTCATCAAAAAAATATAATAAACTTTTTTCGTTAAAAAATTCTTCTCTATCAAAAAGATTTATTTTATATGAATTAAAAATATTTAATCTTATTTTATTTTCATATTCTATTTCTTTTTTATTTCTAAAATTTGTTTCACTATTTATGCTAGCATCAATGCTTTTCGCTGAAAAGACTGGATATGTTCTACTGTTATATTTTCTATTAATAGTTCTTCCTGATTGTTGTTTACTATCAAAAAAACTTTTATTTTTAAAAAATATTTCATCAACATTTTCTATTCTTTGTATAAACTTATTTAATTTAGGATTTATATATACACTTCCAGTAAAAACAGCCTTTTTATTAGCTAAACTAGATGGTTTTAACTCTTCAGCAGGCAATATATTGTTTACTATTATTATATCGTCACATTGACATTCACAAATCATTTTATAACTCTACTATACTGTCTATTAAATGTATTGTAATTAGAATATACTTTTTTATATATTTCTGGATCTGATATATCAATACCTTCTATTCTAGAATTTGACATTTTATATTCATATTTATGTCTTTCTAAAATATGCGATTCAACTATAAAATTAAAACCAGAATAATTTACCTTATCAGGAACAATATCAAACAGTATATTCTGTGTTATATTTTCAAAATATTTATAAACTTGCAGCAAAGGTTTAAAATTTATTTTTTCATTTAAAGTATCGAAATAAATATCTCTCATATTTTTTAAAATCTTATATTCATAAGCATAAATATTTGAACTATCTGCCAAGTATTTTGAATATAAAGAATAAATATCTATTATTTTAGATATATCTTCATTAAGTATCTTTACCATTGAAAAGTCAATATCTAATCTATTTTCATTATTAAATGAAGTTAAATATTTGCTAGTATGTAAATCATAATAGTTAAAATTATCTTCTTCTATTGAATAATATTGTTCTTTATACGAATTTATATTTATTTTGTTAAAATTAGAAGGATTATCTACTTTTATATTTTGTCGAAGTATTATTGCAGATGTATTTTTAATAACATCTGATACTTCTGTGCTATCATAGATATAAATATAAGGATTTATTTTGTCTCCAAGTATGTAATTAAACAGAGGTAAATTTTTTTCAAATATGCTTTGATTATAATTGTTTAAGTCTTCTAAAAGATTAATATTTAAAATTAGTCCTTGTTTAATATTTTTAAAAACTGATTTATATTCTAATATATTTTCATCTGCTACATTTTGAAGATCTTTTTTATGTAGAAAAATTTCACGTTTACTTAAAGCCTTATTCCACAATCTTATATTTGATACTTCACCTTGAAATTCTACTGTGTTGTCATATTCATATAAATTTGTTGGCCCAATAAACATATAAGAATTTGTTATATTTATGTTCTCTGTTAAATAAATTTCTTTTTCTTGACTTTTTATTCCAATACTACTTGCATTACAGCAATTAGAAATAATTAATTTATATTTTGAAGTTTCTTCATTTGTTTTGTCTTTTATTATACAAATATAAAATAAGTCTCCGCTAAATAAATCAACATTTTCTATTTTTAAATCATAAAAACTATTATCTAAGTTATTATTTATTTTTAATATTAAGTCTCCAGTAAAGTCTTCTGATTTTTTATTAAAAACAAGATTAATAAAGTCACTATACTTTTCATTATCATCTATATAAGACAGTCTTATTAAAGACTGGTCGCTTTTAAAATTTATTTTATTAAAATTGTTAAATCTATAAAAAGCTTCATAACTAAAACAGCAGCCTAGATTTATTTGACAATCATCAATATTGTTTATATATAATAAAGGCTTATTAGTAGGCAATAAATCTTCACCAAATAAAGTATCTTTATTAGTATATTTTATATTTCCAAAGTCAATTGTTCTATAAGACTTATGAAGCTGCGTTGATTGTTTATTATAATTCACTATATTAAGCGCAGAATATTCTCTTATATCAATGAATTTATCTACATCTATTCCAAAAGAATTAAATGTAGACCTTATAGAAGAAATAGTTCCTTTAGACTTTAAAATATCTTGAGAATTTATTAATAATCTTTTCCATAAAGTATTTTGTATTTGTCTTATTTTTTTGTCATCATTTACATCAAAATATTGTAAATTTCTTCCTTCTAATTTATCAATTGTAACATTTTTAAAAATTTCTTCAAATTCAAATCCAATATTTTTTAAAGCAATAGGAAGAATTATTCCTAAAGCTTCTTCTTTATTTATTGAGTCATAATCTAAAGATAGGAATTCTGACATGCTATCTATATAACATTTTATTTGATCAAAAAATCTAGCCCAAATTAAAATTAAATTAATAAAAGTTGTATTTGCTTTTGTGTCTATTTTGTTTTTATTTATTGTAAAATCTTTATTTTGCATAAAGATATTATTTATACCATCAAAATCAGCGCTAGCAGCAAATATATACTGAGGAAACAGATTCCATATTACGTTTGGGTTTATTGCATCATATTTTTCTGCTTCTACCGTTATTTTTCTTAATTCGTATAAAATACTAGGATAGGTGGAAAAAAGAACAGGATTATCTGAGGATTTTTCATGCAATAAAGGTGGCAAAATTCCTTCATTATCTCTTAATTCTAGCAATTCTTCGTCTGTAATTTCAGAATTTATTGCCATTATAATTCCGTGCAATTTTTTTCCACTATGATCTATGCATATAAAATTATTTGTATATGTGCCTTTAGGTTCATTAAATCTAAGATAAAGCAATAAATAATCATTTGTTTGAATATTTTTATTAAAATTATCAACTATCTGTTCTTGTGTTAAAATCTTATTAAAATATTTAAATTCATCTATTTTACCTATAAATTGTTCCATCTCATATTCATCGTGATTTTCGCCATAGCCAATATAAAAAGGATTTTTACTAAATTCAGATTTAAATTTTTTTAAATTTATAACACCCGTTGTATCTACATTCACTTTAATACAATTAACGAATGCTGAAATCTTTCTTTTAAAACTTTGTGAAAATACATTTATAACTACATTACAGAAAACATTTGTTTTTATATCGAAAGATGAAATAAGTAATTCATTTTCAGAAGTTATAAGAAAATTTGCTTTAACTTTTTCATCTTCTTTGTTTATAAAACAAGTAAAACCTTCATTATTTATACTATCATATTTTTGAAATATTATATGATTTGCTGTTACATTTTCATCTTCAACATATAACCAAAAATCAAAAGAAAAATTATTTAATTTAGGATCTAACGTACCTATTTCTTTTTTATCTAAGTCATTAAATATAACGCCTGTTATATCTTCTATTTTTACATAATTATTTCCTTTAAAATTTAAATAGTTTATACTTTTAGGAAATACATTTTTTAAAATATGATTGCTATAACCATCTAAGTTATTTAAATAATTTTGATATTCAATATCTGGCTTATCATATGGAAATTCATTTATTATTTTCTTAAAAGCATAGTTTGTTTTGTCTACTGCTGAATCAAAAAAAACATGATTTTCAAATTTAGAAAAATCTAAATTAGTTAATTGTGAAGTTGAAAAAATGCCTTCATAATCGTCTTGACGTTTTAAATAAAAAGTTTCTGAATTTTCTGCGTTTGTTAAATTTTTTATTTCGCTGATTGTTCTCGAATATTTTTTTTCAACGTCAACATTTAGTATATTTTTTTTATTTATTTTTCTTACATATCTTTCAAATGAATTACTTAAACTCGTTTTAATTGACATAATTTATACAAACCTGACTTTTTGATTTTTATCATCTATAATTATTTTTTCTTTATTTTCATCGTAAAAATAGAATACAAATCTTAGTATTTTATTTTTGTATATAGCTGAATTATAAAAACTAAACGTATAGCAGTCACCTAAATATAGAAGTTTGCTATCTTTTATTTGTTCGTCAGACTTAAATAACAAAGTATTATTAATATCATCATAAATATCGTAATAAACTTCACCTAAATTTTCACATTCTAGATCAAATTTATGTTTAGAAGCAGAATAATGTCTATTTTTATCAAAAAACATAACCTTAAAAGAAGAAACACTATCATTAGCAGAGCATGTTAAAGAAGATGTAGATAATGAGCATCTTAAATTCATTAATCGATATTCTGTTTCTTTATCATGAATATAAAAAGTATAAACTTCTGAAAGTATGTCTATATACTCTGTTGTTTCAGCAACTATATCAAAAATTTTATATTTCCACAATATGTTTATATCTAAACTTTGTTTATTTACCAGATTATTAAGTATTAAAGAATCAAATCTTGATATTAAAGTATCATTAATTTGAATCATTTTTAATCCTTTTATTCTTTCACCTTTAAAATCATCAACATCTTCTGTCAGTTCATCTTCAAGTATATAGTTTTCTACTTCATTAAGTTCTTCATCTATATAATTAAAATATACATCTGCTACTACTGTTATATTTTTATTTGGGTTAATAATTTGTGAATCTAAAAAGTCTGTTTGAATTCCATTTTTTATATTTTTAATATAAAAATATTCATTATTATCAAAATATCTTTTAAGTTTTTTAGATGGAATATTTTTATATTGCAAACTTTCTTCATTTATTTTTATGATAAGCTTAGGAACAAATTTTTTATTTGTTAAATGTCTGCTACCAAATCTTTTAACAAAATAAGTGTAATAATTATAAATATACTCGTCGTCAAACGATATTAAAAATCCTTTATTAGGAATATATGCATTTGTATTGTCTGATTTGTACTTAAAATAATTTTTAATATATTTTGTAATGTCAAAAACAGCATTTTGATCAGGTTCTGTAATAAAACATTCTGAAATATAACTTTCTTCATCTTCATCATTTATAAATGTATCGATACTGTCAGTTACAAACCCTTTGTTTTCCCATAAAATATTATTTTCATTTTGATTACTTAAAGTTTCAAAATTGCATATTCCAAAATCAGAAAAGTGTATTGTATCTTTACCAAATCCTTCATCAAATATTTTATTCATTGGCTTTAATACTAATTTATAATTAAAAGGCTTTATATTTCCTGATGTAACGTCATGTAAAACTATTTCACATTTAAAATTATCTGTATTAAAAATACTTTTATCATAATCATAAACAAGCTTTTCAAATAAATCATCTATGTCAAATGAAACAAGAATATTTGAATTTTCTAAACTTGCAAATTCACTTATTTCAATATTACTTGTTTCATTTAAAATAAAAACATCACTGACAGTATAAGTTAAATGTTGAAGCACTATAATATTATTTACATTAATTGCATTTATATTTAATTTTAAATTACCAGAAGGACCGTTTTGTTCAACAGAATTTACTGAATTTATTGCTAATACAATAAACTCAATTAATTGATCTTGTGTATATTCACTATTTTCTAAGCCTAATCCTATATAAATAGAGTCACTGGAGTTATCTAGATTATTTCCTAATGTAAGTTCTGTGTTTTCGGTATTACTTACAAAAATAAAATTAACAGAGTTATTATTTGCATCTGTTATTGTAAAATTTTCAAGATCTTGTGGCGTTGATTCATTAGTAAATTTTAAAAAAGAAATTTTTTCTTTTTTGTTTTCATTAAATAATTTAAATAAATCTAAAGTTGCTGCTTTACCTACGTTTGAATAAATTCCATCGTTATAAGATGTTTTTCTATTATTTACGTATGTGTCTTTATTAGCTTCTTTTATTATTAACATTTAATTATTCCTTACGACTATGTCAAACATAGAAAATTTAAGTTCAAAAAGTCCGCCATTAGGAGGATAAATATACCCGTCTTCATAAGAATCTTTTACTGAAAATAAAATATTTGAGTATTGTATTTCTTTATTTAGTTCTTCGCTGAAGAAGTTATTTGATTGCGTTTTGTTTGTTATTAGTGATTTTTGATCAGTAACAATATTTGCTACACCTTCTACAGATAGTATTATTTTTATTATTTCATTTGTATTTATTGCTTCTCCAATTTGTAAATTTTCAAATCTATAATTTCTAGCAATAGCATATAATGTTTTATCTAAAACACTTTTAATATTATAACCCTCTTTAATTTTAATCATTGCATCAACTCCAATATTAATAATTGGAACATCAACTATATTTAATTCATCGCCTACGATTCTTAGAGTATTAAGATAATTTTTTAAATTTATTTTAATTGAATCACTAGCGTGTATATAACTGCCAGTATTATCTTTACATACAACAAATAAGTCTCTTGTATTACTATTAAATTTATTATTAGCAATAACTGCCTTATTAATTCTTCCAAAATTAGAAGGCATAGTATATATTCTTGCTAAAAGATCTTCATTATTTATAACTCTTGACTGCATTTTCAAATATGCAGGAATTAAACTTCTTAATTCTTCAATACTCAGCTCATTAGCTCCTCCAATTGCATCATCTTCGTTGTTTACACTTAGAGTATTTATTATTATATTTTTTATATTTTCTGTATCTACAACCTCAGAATATTCATGTATTTTTGGAAATATTATAGAAATATTTTTTATTTGATTTATTGTGTTTTTTTGTACATTATGAGAAATACCACCACCATATCTATATTTAATTGTTAATAATTTAGTTGCAGGGCTTACGCCTAATGAATTTGTTATCAATAATTTTCTAGGATCTAAGCTATGAGATGTAACATAATTTCTACTCATAATAGGCAAAGAAATTTCATCTGGATTTATTAGAATATTATCTAAAAGTGTTTTTCTTTCACCATTTCCAAATCTTAATGTTGTAAATTTCGTTAAAAAGTCTTGTTCTATTTTGTATCTAAATGGTGCAATAACTACTTGATAATAATCTTGTTTTGCATTACTTATTTTTTTATAAACAGTATCTTGACTAAGATGCTCTACTTCATAATATTCGTTACCTTCGTTATCAAATACTGATATTATTTCTGTGACATCTTCATTTTGAAGAGTATAATTAATAAATCCGTCAACCGTTAAATTAAAATTTGCTATTTCTAAAACAATATTTCCAGAAGAACATATTCCTTTTTTTGTTAAAAAAACTGTGATAGGGTTTCCATTGTCATCTATTATACCCGTTGTTATAGTAGCATCTTTACTAAAGTCTACATCTTCTTGTAATATAAAATTTATATTGTTGTTAGACGCTAATTGCGTATCTTTTTTTATTATAGGCAATGTTCTATAGTCTGGTTCTATTGATCCAGTTAATAAAAATTTTTCTTCATCTATTGAAGTCTCTATTGTAAATAGTACTTCTGCTATAGAAGGTGAAACGCTATTTTTAGTAATACCTGCTTTTAATAGATGTTTATTAATATTATCTGGATTTGATGCTGTTGTATAGTCTAATTCATTTAATTGCTGCTCTGTATAGAACGACATAGATTCACCAACAATTGCTGCAAAATCAAGCAGCATACCTCCTAATGACGATTCAGAAAAATCTGATATTTGATCTTTAAAATTTGATTTTGCATAATTTAATAATTCATTTCTAAAATCATTAAAGTTTTTATTTATTGTCTTAGGTCTTCTCTCATTTATTAGTTTTTTATTAATGTTAATAGACATGTTATCCTGATACCTTTACATTTAATTTTACACTATACTCTTGCTCAGAATTTACTCTATATTTTATATTAATAACTTTTGTTTTTTGATTCACCGAATCGGCTGGTATAGTCTCAGATGTAAATTCAATTATTTGTATATATGGGATATATTTTTTAGTGACTTCAATTATTTCATTTAACACGATATTATCAACATCTTCTACATTTAATGAATTATAAATTTCAGAAATATTAATACCAAAATCTGCGAAACCTAATCTCTCACCTTTTCTTGTTAATAATAAAAGTTTGAAATTATTTTCAATCATTTTTTCTATATCATAACTCATCTTAAATATAGAAGAATTCGCTTGATAGTCTTTTTCAAGCGGAATCATTATTCCAAAAGGTTTTTTATTATCAATATTTAATAAATTTTCTTCTTTTTTTACAAGCTTTTTTATTAAATTTAAATCATGTCCGACATTTTTAAACTTATACTCTTCAGACATATATTCATTTCCTTTTTTAATATATTTATTATAAAATCATGAATTCATAACAAGTTTACTTAAAATATTATCAAGAGAATTTATTAAACTAGTTAATTTATTTTGTATTTCACTCTCATCATTTATGTTGCTTTGCGAAGTCTCGTTATTTAAAATATCAGTTACTGTTTGTGTTTCTGCAATCGGTAAAGAATTAGAAACTAATGCAAAAGGCATTGGTGATCCAGTAGGTATATTAACAATTTGTAAACTTGAAAGAAGCAATTTATGAGTATGTTTTTCATCTGCTTTAATAAAGTCTGAAATTATTGTCAAAGACTGCTTATTTAAATTAATAAGCTGAGTCAATACTTCCTTTAGATTATCACCTAATACAGCGTGATTTAATTTGTCTGAGTTTCCTAATATAACTAATGGACTACTACTTAATTTATTTGCGCTGCCTATTTTTATTATATTTGCATCTATATTTATTTGTCCATCATTGTCTAAAGTAATAGAAGACTGATTTCTTATATCTGTAGACGCTTTTATTAATTTTATACTTCCATCTGCATATTCATTCAGACCTTTTGAACCTTTTTTTGCAACTATTCTTATTTCATTTGATATTAAACCAATACATGGACTATCACTTAAATAATTACTTTGTCTTCCTAAACTTAATGACTTAGCTTTTAATTCTAATTTATCATCTGAATAAAAAATATTTTCATTATTTTGAATACTTTTAGCATCTATTAGACTTTTATTTGCTGAATATTGATCATACAGCTTTTCGTCTATATTATCTAATTCTGAAATAAAGATTCTCGAAGCATCATTTGAAAAATTTTCTTTTTGATTATTTATAAAACGTAATTTTCTATTTTTTAAATGAATATATTTTTCAGGATATTTTAGTGTTTCAAAATGTATTCCGTTAAAAATAATTTTTTCTTCTAAGTTAACCTCTGTTGCTACATCTTTAATTAAAGTGTTGTTTTTAACAGTTGATAGATTTAAAAAACTATTGTCAGTTTCAATATTTTTTTTATTTTCATTATTTCTACCAACTACTATGTCAATATTAGCAGAACTTTTTTGCTTATTTTTTGACATAACTATGTTATTATTAAATGAACCCTGAATTACAGTATCATCATTTTCAAAATTAAATTGAGCAATTGGCTTTTTTAATAATGAAGCATATTGTTTTATTTTAATTCTATTTGTTTCTGAGCCTATCATATTCGTTTCAGGAATAATTGCAAAATTTTTATCATAAAACAATTTTCCTTCTAAATATTCTTTTTTAAGCTTTGGATTTTTATTAATAGAATCTATTTCTTCTTCTACTGTTTTTTCATTAAAACTTTGCAAATAGTCTCTATCGTTATAGCAATAATTTACGTCTTCTGATGCTAGCAATCCATGGACTCTTGAAATCCAATAACCATTTATTTTGTATAACGAGTTATTTGAATGATTTTCTTCAAAAGGGAAAACCCATATAAATTCTCCTGCTTTTATAGGACATTTTATATGTGAAGAAAAAAGTGGAAGACAAAAATATATTTTATTTTCCTTTATGCCTTTTGAAATAACTGTATTGATAGGAAGACTTTTTAAAAAAAGAATTTCTTCTCTTTTAAATTTATTTAAATCAATATTAAAAAAATTATCAAAAATTTCAGGTATATTACTTAAACTATTTAATAAAAAGTCTAAATCATAGTCTTCTTTGTTTAAAACATATAGGCATCTTGTCTTAATTAACATTATTTTAAATTTCGTTTATTTTATTAAATATTTCTTCGTCAGGCATATTCTCTAATTTTTCTTCTTCTTGAGCAATTAACTCTACAAGTTTCAGTATTTGATCATTTGATTTTGACATTCTTTCTATATATTTTGCCATAGTTCCGCCAATATTCATATGATCCATTGCACCATTTGTCATAGATAAAAATGCATTATCGAATAATATTTTAGCTTTTTCTCTATCTTCTATTGAATTTTGATAAATTTCCTTCCATAAAACTTTTTTCTTATTATCAATTGTGTTTATTGAATCAAGTAATTTTATAAAAGATTTAATTTTGTCTTCTTGATTGCTCAAATTATTATATTTTTTTAATATATCTTCTTCCATTTTATTCCTCGTTAAAATTTAAAAAATCGATTTGTTTATTAAAACCGACATATTTTCTATAACACTTTCTTATTGTAGAAAGAGAAGAACTTAGCTCTACGCTGTTTAAACCAGATATTTCTCTTAAATAAACAAATATCGCTCTTTTATTGAAAAATTCTATATTATCAATATTTTCATATAACTGTTTTATTGCAGAAAGACATTTTATATCTTTTTCTTCTTTTATATTATCATCTAATATCTGAAATATTTTATCAAATGCTTCTTTAATAGGCGGCAAATCGTCATTTATCTCATCCATTTCTAGCGTACAATGAAATTTAAGACTTTCTTTTTCTTCTTGCGTCATATGCTCGTTTTCAAAAATATCAATGCTTCTATTAGAAATTTTGTAAAGTCTTCTAGAATGAATAGTTAACCAATTTTTTGCTACAACGTTAAAATAAGAAAAAGCTTTTGTGCCTTTTTGACTATCCCATTTATTTATTGCTTCAAATAAAAATGTAATACAATCATGTTTAAAATGATCATTAATCTCTCCAGAACATTTAAAACCATATACAGTAATTAAATTTGTTGCTAATTCATAAAAAGCATTATGTATATATTTTTCATATATTCTATTTCTTTTTTTAATATCATTTTCTTTTTGAAATCTTATAATCCAACTTTGAGTTGAATCGCTAAAATAATACTGTTCTTTTTTTTCATTATTATTTTTTTTTGTTTTATTGATCATTATCTGTCTTTCTATTGCCGATATTTGTAGAATTATTTAATGAATCAGCAATAAATTCAACAGCTTGTCTTGCTTCTTTTAAATCACTTAAAACTTTTCTAACTTCTCTACTATCATAAAATAAAGGAATATTTAATATTTCATTTATAGACTCATATTTTTCATCTAATATGTCTAGACTGTCTTCTATAATGTCCTTAATATTTAAAATAATAATAGCAAATCTAAAACAAATAAAAGTAGAAATACAAAACAATAAAAACATTAGTACTAATGCTATAATCATAATAAATCTAATTTCTTATATATATTATCTATAATATAATTTGAATTATATTTTTGTTTAATTTCTAAAGAAAGATTATGAGATTGTTTTCTATAATGTTCTTTATTTTTAATAAAATCTTTTATTTTTAAGATTAAATCTTCTTTTACAAAATTTGACCATTTCATTTGCTTTGTAAACAAATCATTAATTTCAAAATTTGTTTCATCTAGTGTATAATCAACCTTAATAAATTTATTATTTAAAAATTCAGTATAAGCAGACCAATTATTTGCAATAATAGGCAACTCGCATATTGCAGCCTCTAAAAAGCATAGACCGAATCCTTCTCCGCGAGAACCAGATATAAAACAATCTATTTTTTTAGATCTATATAAACTATTAAGCTCGCTAGTAGATAAATTACCATTAACTAAATAAATACTAATATTTTTCAGATTTAAATTTGTTTTTAGATTTTCATACAATTTATTTTTATAAATAGAAGAAAAAGAACCAATATTTGTTTTTAAAACTATAGCAATACTATCTTCTTTAGTAAATGAATCATCTATTGCTTTTATTAAATTATAAGAATTTTTTCTATCATTAGCAAAATTAACAGAAGTTATTTGTCCATTTATTAAAAAAACATTTTTTTCTGAAATTATATCTAGTTGTTTTAATTCTTCTATTTCTTTATTTTCAAACTCTTTACCATACCACTCAGGAATAACTTCAATTTTTGTTTCTATTTTTTTGTTTTTATTTTTAAAACCATTAATAATAGAATTTTTTGAGAATTCTGAAGGTGTTATTAATTTGTCACATAAATTTATTTTATCTAGCCAGCTTTCGTGACAAAAATCTGCTTCTATTCCTGCAGTCACGCCTATATATTTAGAATATTTTTCGTGCTTAAAGAATTCATTTGGAACAGAAATATGTATACATATGTCAAAATTATTTACATTTTTGTTATTTAAATCAAAATTAATATTTGATTTTTGAATTTTTTGTATAATATCTTCTTCATTTTCATCTTTTAGAATCCAAGAAGAATTTCCCCAAGGTAAAGATACACTAAATATATTAATATTATTGTTTTTATTTAACGAATCAATATATTTAAATATTTGTCTTGAATGATTTCCATAACCTGATTCTGATAGAAGCGGCCCTATAATTAGTATATTTCTAGTCATATCTTTAAAACCTCAAATCTTTTGTAATTCTTTTTCCAATTTTCAATAGTATAATTTAATGAATCACTCCATAAATTAATAGTTTTATCATAGTCAAACTCTTCATGAACATAATTCATTGCTCTATCGCCTATCTCCTTTATTTCTTGTTTATCTTTTTTATACATTTCAAAGAAAGCATCAGAAACTTTTTGAATTGAAACATAATCTTCATATAATATCGGTATTTCTTGATTTCCTACTATTGTTGTAAAGTCTATATCTAAACATATACCATTTATAGAATGGTCTTTATGATTTATAACTTGTCTTATAAGACCACCTGTTTTTGCTGCTATTATTGGATTACCACACATCATTGATTCAAGTGTTCCTAATCCAAATCCTTCATTACAGCTAATATTAATAAAGCAGTCGCTTATATTATGCAATATGTTTATATTGTTTGCATCTACTTTTTCTACTGAAAAAAGAACTGTATCACTTGTTTTAAAGTAATTGTTTAATTCTATTAGATTGTATCCTTCTCTGTCTTTAGGATCTGTATGCATAATCAATACTGAATCGTTTTTTCCGTATAAAGATTTTACCTTTTCATCAAATAATTTCCATGCATGTAATAAATCTGCTGCTCTTTTTCTTTTACAGTTTCTATTAATCCAAAGAAATACAAATTTATCTTTATTTTTTCCTAAAATACTCTCTCTATTTTTGCTAATCGATTCTTCATCTAGCTTATAAAAAATACTTTTAGGAACAGCATGAGGTATAAAATTAGTCTTTTCAGGATACATTTCTTTACACATCATATAAGTTAAATAAGAATGACAATTTATTGCATCAATACTCTCAAGAAAACTTTTATTAAAATATGGAGTAGGTCTATTATCCCAAACGTGCCAATATAATATAGGACAAATTTGGTGTATTTCATCTTCCATTTCAAATATATGATTAAAAAATCTAGGATCTGTAAATAGTATTAATGCATCTGGTTTATATTCTATAAGTACTGATCTTATTAGTTTTCTATCACCAAATCCATTAATAGGTAAAATAATAAAATCGTCATTTACCTTTACTGTATTTAAATTTTCATGTTTAATTGCTGCTCCTAATTGCAAAAATTTAAATTTTCCTGTTTTAATTAAACCAGCAATTAAATATTTTGTTTGAGTAGCAACTCCACTTGAATATAACGCATGATCACTTATTATTAATATTTTCTTTTTCATTTATCACCATTCATTTACAATAATCTGTATTAGCATATTCACAAAACATACAATTTGTTTTATTTTTTAAATATAAGTTTTTAGATAATGTATTAATCATACTATAGACAAGCTTTTGTGATCTTTCTAATAAAACAGGTCCTGCAGAAACCTTTATTAACTGACATACTTTTTCTTGATTTTTTGTTTTCTTCAATAATACAAATGCACAACTTATATCTTTCATATCTATATTATTTTTAGAACCCCAAAAATGTTTATATAATATAAGCTGAGATTGTACAAGAAAATCTCTTTGTTTTTCTAATGACCAACCTCTTGCAGATGCTGTTTTCCAATCTAAAATCCAATACTTATATTTATTATTGTCTTTTGGTATCTTTATTATACAGTCTATAAATCCTTTAAACTTAAGTGAATTTTCGCTTATATTCTCATATAATGGCTCTTCTGCAGAAACTATTTGCCAATTAGGGAAATTTTCCTCCATAAAACTAGGCAAAGATTTAATAGATGTTTTTGCCCACTCAATCCACTTATCGACTTTATCGTGCTTATACTCCCAACCATTAAGCTTTGCTCTATTAGTTTGCAAAATTATAAAATCTTCAGAATCAAAACCATTATTGTTCCAAGCTTCTAGTATCTTATTTTCTGTTTCTTCTAACAATAACTTTCTAGTTTTTAAATACTCCTCACAAGCACTATGTACTATTGTTCCAAAATGTAGATGCGGAGATTCTTCAAATGTTTGAATTTTATCAACATAAATTAACTTATGTCTCCACCCGCATTCCTTCCAAGTTTTAACTTCTGAATATGAAATGTGTTCTTTTAAAGAAGTCATATTTGACTTTTTCCTTTTTTTTATATATTATAAAAAAATTTTTAAATTTATACACTTAATTAATATTTATTAATATAAATTACATAGGGGAAAAAAATGGCAACTTATACAAATCAAATTGTAGTCATAGACAGCGGAAAACTAAAGAAAATATCTTCAAATGACTTTTTAGAAATAGCACATACAAGCGTTACAGGTAACGTATTACATATAACTACTGGTTCTATGTTAATGAGCAGCGGTAACTTAGAAGTAAACGGTAACGTTACTATAACCGGAAGTCTAACTCTTAATAATGCAAATATAGGAGTAGGATCAGGTTCAATCACAGGTGGCACTGGTACATTTAATGAATTACATGTTTCTGGCAGTACTACTATTATGGGAGACTTAACTGTCAACGGTACTACAACAACAATAAACTCGTCTGTTATCACAATTGATGATCCTGTATTTATGGTAAATAAATTTAATAATATTTCAAATACAGGATCATTACCTTCAGCAATTGGTGAATTAGAAGGTATCGGATTTGATTATTGGAAACAAGAATCAGTAGGTTCATCATTAATAACTTCAGGAAGCGTTTATCTAATAACTGCAACTGGAACTTTTGATTGGTCAACCAATACTTTTGGAGCTCCTACAGGTTCTATTGTTGAAGGTCAAACTACTTTTACTGCAACAACAGGAGGTTCTATTTCAGGAGTGCATAGTGCCGCTGTTAGACAAAGAGTTGAAAGTGGATTCTTTGGTTTTAGCAATGAATTAAATGCATTTACAGTTGTAGAAGGAGACTATAGCGGAGTAGGTGAATTAGTAGCAGGTTCATCTTCTTTAGGACAAGTTGTAGTAGGAAAAGTTAAAGCTTCTAGATATGATTCATCTGAAGGTATTTTAGATGGTTCTAATTTGTACTTATATCCTAGCGGTACAAATGAAAGTGAAGTTTTAAGCTTATCATTTACAGGTGGAGCTTTTAATATAACAACTAATATAACTTCTGATTTAGAATTACGCGTTGGTTCTCAATCTATACTTAAATTAGACAGTGCAACTAATAGCGTTGTATTTGAAAAAGAAGCAGGAGTTTTATTACCTACTACTAGCAGCAACGAAATAGTAGGTAATAGAGTATTATGTCTTGACACTGCAGGTAAATTAAAACATTCAGATGCTGATAACACTGCTGTACAAGAATTAATTGGTGTATCATTAGGTGCTTCATCTGGTGATGATGGATTATTGGTTCATACTATTTTCGGAGCAAAAGTAGGAATTGAAAAAGATCCTGGAGCAACAGGATCTTATACAGTAGGTCAACCTGTTTATTTATCAACAGATGATGCAGGAGGATATGTTACAAATGTTGCTCCAACTGGAGGTTATGTTTACAGAGCAGGTATTGTAGTTGCAGATGATTTAGAATTCACAACAGTTTTATGGATGCCTAAGCTTGTTGCTGACCTTGGTTAATATATTAATTAACTAATTTTACAAATAAAACCTCGCTTTAATATAATTAATTTTATATAATTAAAGCGAGGTTTTATGTTTTTAAAAGAATTAAATATAGGATTAGGAGAAGCAATAAAGAGATTACTAGTATTAGAGCAGAAAAAAATAACAGGAATGTACACAAATAGAGAAGAAGAGCTAAAAGAACTAAAGATGATATTTGACGCATTAAACAAAATGAAAATAAATTTAAATTTTGAATGCGAAGATGATGTAATGCCAGAAAAAAACATAGATATATTTAAAAAAAGCGTAGAAGATAATTGCTGTAGAATTACTGAGCAAGATGAAATTAAAAACACTACTTCAAATAGGATTTCTTCAAGTAGAAAAAAGAAATGAATATATACGATTTATTTTTTTGTTATGGCTTGACTTTTGCAATAATGAATAAAATAAAAATCCTATACAATACAAAAATAAATTTATTAAACGATCTAATAAAATGTTCTTATTGTGTAGGATTTCACTCTGGCTGGATTTGTTTTTTATTTAAATACAAACATATAGAATTATATAATATGTTTTACTGCGGATTAATGGCAGCTGCATTTTGCTATGTTATTGATAACATATGCATAAAGCTAGAAAGCAATTAAATTATTACTTATCCACAATGATAAGTGCAACCAACAAAAGACATTAAATATGTATTTCCTTCATGAATTACTTCTCTTGTAATATAACGCGTATCATTAATATCAAAATTACAATCTTGCGTTATTTTTGCAACAGTATAATTTCTTAATATATCATCATCTTGCTTCATTCCTAATCCAGGAATCTCACAAGTTGTTATATAATCACCATTTTCAAAATTACCATTTATATTACAAACCCAAACAGCACCTTCACCTAAAGAATTTATTATAGCTCTATTAATCCCATCTGTAGCTTCGAAAGTAGATACAAAATTTCCTACAGAATAAAATCTATTTCCATCAGAATTATCTTCTATTCCAGAATAAACACCAAATACTCTTTTATCATTTCTTTTATTAGACTTTGTTACTATAGGTAAAGACTCATTTATATTAGGTTTTTCTACCAACACATCAGATATATTACAATAATCACCACTTGATATTACTATCATTCCTTCTTCTATAATTTCTTCTAATTTTTTACATCTATGCTGGCCTGTAAAATTTATATCGTTTATATTAGTATTATGTGAAATATATCCACCATTCGATGTTCCGTTATATTTAAAATATAAATTTTTTATATGGTTATATATGTCCCAATAGTCTATATTATTTAATTCTTCTAATCTAATTCCTCCAGCACTTCCAGCCGTTGTGCCTACTGCAGTACTCTTAATATGTAAAGTTGCAGCTGGTGTAAATTTATTTATTCCTGTATATGTCATTCCATTTGTTTGTGATTTTATAAAAATTTTATTATAAGGTAAATTTATATTAGAATTAGTTATTGCATTTCCTCCAATTATATTTATTCCAGTATTAGATCTTATAGTTAAATTATTATCATAGCTATTTAAATCTGTTCCTATACTAGAAGTTGTAGATGCAATTATGCCATTGTTTAAATAAAAATTTGCAACTGTTCCTGTTGAATAATGTCTTATATTTAAATAAGTATCTTCATTTATTAAAGCTTCGGTACCTTTACTGATAGATGAAGTACTTAATATTCTAAAATCTTTATCTTCAAATAATATAAAATTATAATCTTCTGTTGTAAATTCAACAAAAGAAGAAGAATTGCTTAATTGTAAACCAACATTAGATCCAAAAGCGCCAGTTGTGATAATTTCTACAGTTGTTGCAGGATTTCTTAGCACGTCTTTTTGTATTCTTAAGCTAGATGAAGTTCCTAAAGTAGTTAATATTGAATTACTGCCTGAAAGTGAGGTGATTGATTTTTGAAAATTACCTATTGAAAAATCTATTTTATCGTGAAAAATACTTTTGTTAAGTAAAAGAAAATTTGATCCGCTTGACAGCAAACTTATTGCACCGCTTGCTGATATAGTAAGATCAGAATTTTCGTTACTTACTATGCTATTTATTATTAATGTTTCAGAAGTAGTATTTCCTGCTTGTAGCACATCATCTATAGTTGGAGTCTGAACATTTAATTCTAATATATTTGCTACTTCATCTTTAAAAGATTGGTTTGCAGCTAATGCTAATGCTATTAATGCATTATCAGCATCTAAACCATCATTTCCTGCCGCTCCTTGAGGTCCTGTAGCACCTGTAGCGCCTGTAGCGCCTGCCTCTCCTTGAGGTCCTGTAGCTCCTGTAGCGCCTGTAGCGCCTGTAGCGCCTGTAGCGCCTGTAGCGCCTGCCGCTCCTTGAGGTCCTGTAGCGCCTGGCGCTCCTTGAGGTCCTGTAGCACCTGTAGCACCTTGTGGGCCTTTTGAATATCCTGCGTTTATTTCTGTATTATCTGACAGAGTTATAATTAGATTGCCATTATTATTTATTGAAGCATCTGTTACATATAAAGGATTTAAAATTAGAGGTTGACCATTTTCATCTAATAATCCTGCAGAATTTACTTTTATTTGATTTGCTTTAATATTATAAGCGTTTACTTCGTGCCATTTTTTTGTTTCTCTTCCAATACCACCTTCACCATCAGCGCGTGGTACTAAATATTTAGTTGACATAATTAAATTATTCCTCTTTTTTATATAAATATATTTTATTTAGGTATTATATCACCATTTTCGTCATATTCGAAATTAATATCAAGCGCGTTATCTCTTAACGTAGTAGTATATTCAGAAAATAAACTAAGTACGTTATCTTCTTCAGAAATATTTACACTTTGATTATCAATATTTAAAGCCCACATTCCAGTATCTCCATCTATAAAATTCGTTGGAATAATTTCATCGCCTATATTTTCAAATAGAGAGCTTATTCCTATATTTTCTATATTATCTAATCTTCTTCCAAAATAAGAATAAATAGAGCCTGATGATATAACATCTCCTCCAAAAAGAACGTTTCCATCTTGTAAATTGTTATTTTTCTTATTTAATTTTGATCCACTTATAAAAAGATATACGTCTGGGCCAACGCCTGAAGTTACTGTTTCAGATATATTTCCGATATCGTCTACTCCTGCAGAATCATCTGAATATACCATTAATTTAATTGATGAAAGTTCAGATGATTTTGCAATTAATGCATTTGTTTTTACTCTTTTTGCTATAAAATCTTTAGTTGACATAAATAATTGCTCTTTAAACTACTTCACAAACTGAAATAAGTATCGTTATATTATACTTATCATCAGATCTTTTTAAATTAAATTTTTGATTGTCTATTTCTGATATAAATATATTTTGGTTAGTATTACCTAAAATGTTTACAGCGGGTGAAGCATCATATTCATTATCGAAATAAATTATTTTTGATAATTCTCCTTCTATCATATTTATTTTTTTAAATTCTATAAATGGTATTTTATTTCTCATATTAATTAGCTTTATATAGATGAATGTGAATATAACCAGTAAAATTTTCTGATGTTGTTAGTACAACATATGTATTTGTAATTTCTTCTATATATATATTTGCATTTTCAGTTGGTGTAGCTACGCAAACAGGTATTTCAGTATAAGTTTTAGAAAAAGTATAAGTTACAGTATTTTCATCATCTAGATAAACAATTTTTGCTTCTAATATGTCAAACATGCTTGTAGCACTTGTGATTAGAGTTTCTTTTGGCTTTAATCTATAGATAGGATAATTTTTTTGTGTTCTATTTGCATCATAAAATTTTATAAATCTAGGCATTTTTAATAATTCCTTATAAAAGTTTAGCTGCTATATTTGCCAATTCTGATCTATAACCTTTTTCAAAATTAACATGTGAAGTTAATTCTTCATTTTTCATTTTTTCTATTACTATTGTTAATCCGTTTGAAAATTTATCAACATATTGTAAATCTATTTGGTCTGTGTCGCCAATTAATATTATTTTTGAGTTCTTACCCGTTCTTGTTATAACAGTTTTTAATTCATGTATAGTAGCATTTTGTGATTCATCTACTATTATTATTGCATCATTAAAACTTCTTCCTCTAATATAACTTAAGGGAGCAATGTCTATTGTTCCTTTTTCCATTAATAGGTCAAAATAAGTTAAATCACCGAACTGATTTCTAAAATTGTCTACTATAGGTGCCAACCATGGAGCCATTTTTTCATTTATATCGCCTGGAAGAAATCCTATATCTTTTCCTACAGTTTGAATAGGTCTTGTAAATATAATTCTCTTATGCGACTTTTTCTCAATAAATTTTAATGCACACATTAATGCAATAAATGTTTTACCGCTTCCTGGAACACCTGTCATTGTTATTAATGGTATATCTTCATACATTAAAGAATATAAAGCAAATATTTGTTCTTTATTTTTTGGTTCTATTCCGCATTTTTTATATATTTCATCTTTACTTGGTAAAAGATTTAAACAACCTTTTTTATAAATACATAATGCAGATTGACCTCCGCTGTTTTTTAATACTATAAACTCATTTTCATTTAGATTTCCGCTATAATATTCTACATATTTTTTTGAATATAATTCGTTTAAAATACCAATTTCATCATGTATTTCACTATAACCTTTATATAAATTATCTTCTTTTATAAATTTATAATCTTCATAATAATCAAATGCTTCTATATCTAAAGCATCGCATTTTACTCTAAGATTTATATCTTTTGTAATTAATCTAACAATACTTTCAGGATATTTATCTTTTAATTTTTTTACTGAAGATAAGATCATATTGTCATTTGAATCATTATTTAATTTAAGAAATTTTATATTTTCATCAAATTCAGACCAAACATAAAGAAGTATATCTTGCTCTTGGAAATAAATACCTGATGATAGCGAACCTTTTTGTCTTGCTTCATCAAGAAATCTATTTATAAATCTTGCATTTTCGCCTATTATTCCTTGTTTATCTTTAAACTTATCAAGTTCTTCTAATACAATTATAGGAATATAAACATCGTTTCCTACAAAATTCAATAATGAATTTTTATCATATAACAAAACGCTAGTATCTATTAGTAATTTTTTTCTTTTTTTTGTTTGTGTCATTGTAAAGTTCCATTTGTTTTGTTATTATTAATTATATCAGCAATAACAAAAAGGAAATTAAATGTCAGAAATAAATAAAAACACAACTTGCTTCCAATGCCATCAAGATCTAAATAAAAGCTGCAATAAAACAAGCTGCAGATACTGGGATGGCGATTTAGAAAAAAATTGTGTTATTATCCAAACAAACAATAAAACACACACTCTTCAGCAAATAGGAGAAATTTTAGGGATAACTAGAATGAGAGTGTGTCAAATTGAGAAAAATATAATGAATAAAATTAAGAAACTAGTTGATTAAATAAATCAAGCTTCTTCTGGCTTTACCAAAGAAAACCTAACAAAATCATGAGTCATCTTTTTAAGAAGCCTTCCAGCTTTTCTTGCTCTTGCTCTTGCAGACTTTACTCCACCATCTGCTTTCAAACAATCCTCATGCATACTTTCTACTAGTGCCTTAAGCAATTCAAAATGCTCTGTCATTGTTGTGGGTACATGTTCTTGGGTCTCTTGTGTTACTGGTTCTGTCATTTTTATTACCTTTCTTATACGTGTATTATATTTTGCTTATTTTTTGTGTTAATATCTAAATTGTTATTTTTTTCATTATTTTCAATAACTGAATTTATTTCTTTCATTAAAACTATATCTTCTAGTTCAAGCGTTAAAAGTTTTATTAATTGTAATGTTTCAAATTCATTTATTCCAAAGTTTTTAATTTCATTAATTATTTCTCTGCATTTTTTTATTGATTTTAATTCTTTTTCATTCATAGCATTAAATCTTTCTGATATATTTCTTTTTTTATTTTAAATTTTTTATCTTTTAATTCAATATATTTTACTGATACGTTATTTTCTATTTCTTGACTTTCTATTACTATTATTTGATCTTCTATATTATTCTCAAATACATAATTAGTTAATTCCCATATTGAAACATCACAATCTGCAGAATATAAAAGATTAACAATATCAGTCAAGCCTTCTTGCTCTAACGTTATTCTTATGTCATCTTTTGTTATAACATATGTTTTATATCCTTCTTTTCCCCACATTATATTACTTTTGTTTATATCAAATACCTTATGAATAATATCACAATTATTGCATGAAACATATTTATGTTTTAATGTATTGCTTTCTTCGTCTATTAGACTAAATACAGGAAATTTATGATAAATAATTTTTGTATTTTTTTTAAAAATTGGTAATACACATTGACATTCAATTAAATGTCTTATATAATTTTTATTTTTTATTGACATTTTTATACCTTAATCACAAAACTTATTTTATTTATATTTTCATATAAACTTTTACCTAAATTATTAGTAGATATTTCTACATTATAAGGTACTATATCATTGTTTATAGTATCATTTATAAGGCCGTATTTACAAATATTTTTATAACTTAATAAAAGATCTTTTAGACTCTGAAGAAGTGTTGTATTAGTATTTGATACTTTTACAATTACTTTTTTTGATGATAATCTTCTTTTTCTTTCTAATAAGTATTTACATAATTCTATGTCATCTTTTTTTTCTTTTAACATAGAATCAATATTATTAATTAAATTTTTGTTTTTATTTTGAAATAAAATTTTATTTGAGAATAATTTTATATCATTTATACTTTTTGATTTTTGAATTCCATCTTTTAGTAAACTTGTTTGTGTTTCTATATTAATAACACTTAATTCTAGACTTTCTGCTAAATCATTAAATTTAAATGGATCATTATTCTGAAATGAGTCTGTATAAATATATATTAATATTTTATTGTATAACATAATCTTTTTTATATTTTCAATAGCATTATCAGATACTCCTCTGCAAAATATTACTAATGATTGTTTATTTAACACACACTCTTCTATTAAGTTTACTATTTCAGATTCTCTTTCTATAAATGTATCTGAAATAACAAATCTTGCATTTTTATTTTTATATTTATTTTCTTCTGAAAATAGAATCTTAGATAATTTAGGGTGAATACTAATATTAAATTCACAATTATCTATCCTTTCTATAACAGTTTCATTTTTTTTGTTTTCCTCACATATTATCGTAGAATCAGGTCCTCCTAATTCAATAGCATTTAATATAATTTCACCTGTTAATTTATCGCTGTTTTTAAAAATAAATTCTTTTAATAAAAACATATTAGGTATTATTTTATTGTTCAATGCGCTTAATTCTGCAGTATTATTTTTAAACATATGAACTATTTTTTTTGCCAAATAATAACTTGCGCCTGGAGAATTCATTTCTGCAGTTTTAAATGAATTTATAAAAATATTTTTTAGACTGCAGTTTTCAAGTATTTTGCTTGCGATAAGAAAATAAAAAAACATAAAATTAGATTTGTAAACTTCTTTTTCTAGACGAATTACTCTAATTTTATGTTTTTCGAATTTTTTAATAAATTTATCTAATAACAGTATTGTTTGAATTACATTTTCATTATGATTTTTATACATTTCTTTTCTTTAATATATTATTTGCCCATATTATAGATCCTCTTAGATAATAAAGTAAATCTTTTTCTGCAGATTTTTCTGAAAGTAGTAATATTTTTTCGTGTTCTAACTTTCCTGTCTTATCATTTCTTTTTATTTTTAGTGTTTTAAAGACACTTTCGTCTATTACACACAAAAATAAGTAAATACTTTTACCTAAAATAGGAGTATAGACTCCACAATCCGTAATTAATATAACATCTTCTCTTAAAAGATTTATTTCTTCAAAAGCTTCTCTAAATGCGCAATCAATAATAGATTCCTTTTTTTCAATTTTTCCCTTTGGCAAATCAAGTTTGCCGTTTTTCTTTAAAAGGCAAACGTATTTATATTTTTTATCATCAGTTTTAACAGCTAAAATTATACCTGCGCCTGCCATTTTTTTTCCTTTTGACTTTTAAATAAGTATTAATATTTTATGTAACAGTCAAAAAAACCTTCAGGAAAATAATCATTACACCTTGATTTTATTTTATCCCAATCATTATCAAGTATATAAGTCATAGCACTATCAGTTTCAGATCTTATGCTTCTTCCAACACTCTGAACTATTGTTCTAATTGTTTGAGTATTATACCACCAATCCCACTTATTCATTTTCTTTATTGTAACCTTGTCACCAAGATAAGGATAAGGCATTTTACAAAGTATCTGAAATTTACTTAGATCACCTTTTAAATCTACGCCTTCTGCCATTGAAGGTGTAACTAAAACTGTATTATTTTTACTTTTTACATGTTTTTCTAATTGATCATCTCTATTATTTCCATACGCTAATAAAAGTCTGCTATCCTTTATATTGCTACAAATATATTCAGCTATTTTTGTATTATGAGTATGAATAATACCTTTTTCGTTTTTGTGAATATCTAACAATTCTTTTATTGTTTTTAACATATTAGGTAAAGTATTATCTATAGATTTAGATCCCATACTGCCACAATTATAAAATATAATAGGTCTATTTTCTGCTAAGAAAGGTGATTTTTCTTTAACACAAATAGTTTTATCCCAATCAATTCCAATAGTTTCTGAAAATCCTTTATGATTTATAATTGTTGCTGACATAAAAATAATATAATCTGCATATTTGAATAAATAATCATTTGCATATTTCGATATGTCAATAGGCTTAAATATAAATTTTCTAAAACTCTTTTCGCCTTTTTCTAAATAGAAAACCCAATTATCTTTGTCATAAATACTGATAAATTGTGTTATTTTTAATTCATGTGCCTTTAACATGTCTAATTGCGAAGATATTGACTTATAGTCATCTAGCTTTTCACTTATACCTAATTTTAGTATTTGTGCCTCAGTAAATGTTATTTTTTCTCTTAACTTTTTAAGATATTCTTCTTTAATAAACTTAAAAACCTGAAGCTGTGTTTTAATATTTTCGTCTATTTTTATTTTTAATATTTTTTCTGAAAAGTATTCAGATACTGATATTTCAATGAACCTTGTTAATTCATTTTCTAAATTATGAGCTTCATCAATTATTAGAACCTTTTTGCTGGGTAATGAATTTTTAGTTTTATTGAAATTCTTCTCAGTAAGAAAATAACTGAAATTTGTAATTCCAAGACTTTTTTCTACAAACTCTTGTTTTTTCTTTTTATAAACACAATCAAATTTACAGCTATTAAATTTATCATCAGCAGAATCAGCTCTTATATCTGTTGATACTTCTTTACAAGATAATTTATTATTAGATCTACTACACATATAGTTAGAAGAACTATATAGTGATACTAAACCATTATTAGAAAAATCTTTCTCATATTGATCCTGAAGGATCTTTTGTGTTGTTAGAAAATAAGCACCATAGTTAAATGAACTATCAGTGTCATCTTTACTATTTTCTAGTAATGTTTTAGCTAACGTAAAACCTATTGCAGATTTACCAACACCAGTTCCACACTCAATTATAGCATATTTCTTTCCTACATTAAATCCACTTAAAACTTTATTTATTACATTAGTCTGTTGAACTCTTGGAGAATTCATTGGAAAATTATGTAACCACTTAATATTTTCAGCTTCCATTGTTAAACTTCCTATTATATTTATATTATATAATCAAATTTATTTTTTACATTTTTTGTAAATTTATTTTATTACTTATATTATTAATAAGTACCAGTAACACATAAGAATAATTAATATGATAAATAAATACTTAATAATACTTCTAATACTATTATCTTTTATAAACATAAAGAATACTGAAGATAGTATTATAAATACTAAAGTTATAAACAACTCAGTATTATCTATTACTTCTAAATTTGAAATAGATAAAGATGCTTCTTTTATAAACTGTATAACAGATAATATAACTTCAGTACGTGATTCATCTTATTGTTATGATACTTCATTTATAACTACTCTATTATTAATTGAAAATCTACTAAATAATAATATAACTACTGCTTCTATAACAGCAATTAAATATAAAAATAATATAAGATACTTAACCTCAGATCATGTATGTGAAGAACTAGTAAAAGATAAAAAAAGAATAGAGACGCTTTTAAACAATGAAGAATTATTTCAAGATATGCAATATGTCAAGATAAATAACGTCAGCAAAATTAATAGCATTGACGGAAAAAACACTAATTTCATTTCTGTTATAAACAGAAATGAAAAATACGATATATGCGAAATAAAAATAGAAAAAGATATTGTAAAAGGAACAGAATTATCAAATAAAAATATTTTTTACGGAATCAATATTTATAATGCTTCTTCACCTAGAAACTTATTATCTAATAATAGAGTTTATATAGAAAAAGGTCTTTATTTAGGAGATAAAAATAATAATAATTTATTTAATCTAAGAATATACGAAGGATCAAGTGGCTCACCTATTTTTTATAAAAATGAAATTATTTCAATAATATTTGCGTATAATAGAAAAATGAAAAATGTAAGCTATGGAACAAAAAGATCAGATATATTAGAATTTATTTCCAATAAGAATTAATATAATTTTTGTTTTCTTTATTATTGTAAAAACCTTCATATTTTCTTATTATATTGTATAAATCAGAAGACTTCCACGCATCTAATTCTTCCTTTGTAGCAAAACTCTTAGTAATTACACTCTTTTTAACAACAACACCGTCCTCTATATATTTTATATAAACTCTAATCATATAATCACCAGTAAAACTATCAGTTTCTTCCTCTATATTCCAATCAATCTCATTATTATTTATTGTGCTATATATATTATGTCCTCTAAACATACCTGGCGAATCTTGTTGCTGATATGTTACGTTCTTTTTAATAGATCTTGCTGGAATATCACTTCCAGCTCTTAAAAATGTCTCAAATACTCGCTTCGTTTCAGCGTTTTCATAAAAACAATCCTGCAAAAATCTATCATTAATTTTAGAAATAATTAAATTTATTTTTTTAAAAAAATCTTTATTTGTTAATTCTTCTTCCTTATTAGTAGGATACTCTATATACTTTAAATATAAATTTGTAGAACTAAAAAAATTTATAAATTTTTTTCTAATATCATCAATATCCTTCCAATTAGCATTTTTAAAAAGTCTTTCTAAAAAATAAATCTCTTCATTTTTAAAAGAAACATCAGCAAAATTTAAATTGTCGTCTTTTATTTTTTTTAAGAATCTTAAAGGATCTACATGCTTATATTTAAGATATTCTTCTAATAAAAATTTTTTCATATAAAACTCTTTTATTTAATAATTATAAAAAAAAAAGAATTTTTAATGATAAATTATATAAAAAAGTACTTAAGCTTCATTATAAGAAATCAAAATATAAAATTAGTTTCTGAAAATAAAAAAATAAATGAAGGACTAGATTTTCATATAAAATACGATATACCAATATACCAAAATGTTTATAGACAAGGCTCTGAATCGTATTTTAGTATGATAAATGAATGTAAAAGTCTTTACTTTAATAAAGAGCTAATATTAACTGAGGCGGATAAAGAACTTTTAGAAAGTGATATTGGTGATTTCGTAATAATAAATAATAAAAAAGTTTCTCTTGATTTTCCTTATGAATATTCACATAATGAAATAATAGAAGAAAGTTTTATATACGAAGATTCATGCTGCAGAATAGATGAAGTCAAATACCAAAACAAAGAAGTAGAATTAAATAAACCAAAAAGAGGCGGAACAAAAAAATTCTATGTATACGTAAGAGACCCCAAATCAGGAAATATAAAAAAAGTTTCATTTGGTGCTAAAGGAATGACAACAGGAATAAACAATCCTGAAAGAAGAAAATCTTTCGTAGCTAGACATAGATGCAAAACTCATGCAAATGACAAAACAAAAGCAGCATATTGGTCATGTAGATTACCTAGATATATAGGTAATAGCAATCATAAATGGTGGTAAAAAAAATGAACAGAAAACAATACGAAAAATTATTCTTAAAATGGAAAAAAAATTTAATAAATGAAAATAGTGTTCTTGTTATAAGCAATCAAGTACAATCACCTGAACATCGTTTTGACCTATCACTAGGCGAACTAATTCCAGCATTATTCTTTATTAGAGATCAATCACACCTTTTTCACTGGCAAACATTTTCATATTCTACTCATGTTGCCTTAGGAGAATTTTACGAAGAATATCTGGAATTATTAGATGAACTAATGGAAGGTATTATAGGTGCCTACAAAATAAGACCAGTTATATCACAAGAAAATAAATTTCAAATCAACAATTTCTCAGAACAAGCTTTTCAAGAATTAATTGATTTTTCTTTAAAAATATTTACATCTGATATAAGAGTTTTAATAGATGAAAGTCTAACAGAAATACATAATAAAATAGATGAAATAGTAGAACTAATAAACATTCTTTCATATAAATCGAGCTTAAAATGATTTCTTATAAATTACTAAAAGAATATGTAAATAAAATTTTAATAGAAGCAAAAAAGAAAAATAAAAAAAAGAAAAAACCTGGAAATAAAAATTACTATAAAGGAACTAAAAAAAGTAATTCACAAATGGAATATGAAATAAATAAATGCTCAAAAACACCAAGACCAAAATCTTGCTATGATTACTGGTCAGCTGACAAAACATACGATAAATCTAGAAAAAAACAAGGATAATAAAAATGAATATTCAATTACTAAAAGAATACATATATGATATTATATTATCTGAAAATATATCAAAAGAAACACGCGCTAAATTAAGCAAAAAAGCAAAAGATGCAAATATGCCGCTATCAGCGCTAACAAGCGTTTATAGAAAAGGATTGAGCGCATGGTTAACAGGTCATAGACAAGGAACACCACAACATGCATGGGCAATGGGAAGAGTTAATTCATTCATAAGAGGCGGAAAAACAAGAAAAGTAGATAAAAAAGAATGGGAAAAAGTAAAAAAACATAGAAGCAAATAATAAAATAAATTATAGAAAAATAAAAACAAGGATAATAAAAATGAATATTCAATTACTAAAAGAATACATATATGATATTATATTATCTGAAAATATATCAAAAGAAACACGCGCTAAATTAAGAAAAAATAAAAACAAGAATAATAAAAATGAATATTCAATTACTAAAAGAATACATATATGATATTATATTATCTGAAAATATATCAAAAGAAACACGCGCTAAATTAAGAAAAAAATCCCTACTTAATCCTCATGCCAGTATGAGGGTAGTACGAGAGGTAGATGAAGAAGGTAGAGATATTATGGCGAGTGTTTCTAGCCTTTCAAAAAGTTCTTATATTCATTTACCTAAAAATACTTGGACTTCTGTGTCAGCAGATGATTTGTCTGAGACTCAGATGCAAGAAATATGGAGTCTATTCAAGAGGACATATTTTTCTATAGGTATGCACATAAGCAGCCTCGAAGAGTTATTCTTGAAGTGTCCTCATCTTATAATACTCGACAATGACGGTGACCAAATCATTAATGCCTTCATTGCTATGACAAAAACAAAATGGGGCTACAAGCTCAACGCCCTAGGACATGACGGTACTAGACTTTCAAAGGATGCTATTATTAATAAACATTATGAACTACTTACAACGAGCGGGTACTTTGCGGCTCTATCTGAGAAAATGGAGAGCGTAATGCGTGATAGAGGTCTCGAAAACGTGAAGGATTCACGCGTCTTATACTCTATTTTTGGAGACAAAATAGAAGTCGTTGAAGACGGATACTACATGAAGTACGTTGACTTAGTAGGTCTTAAGCGTAAATGTATCTTTGGTCTGCCTGTTATTCCTGAAAGTGTATGAGACATAAAACTAGTAATAACAAGAGCGTCCTATACATACACAGCAATGAAGTCATATTTGAGTTTTGTAGTTCCTGTCCATTATTTATCTTGTATTCCTTTTTAAAAATATGCGATACAAGATAAATATGCATACGAAAAAGTAAAAAAAACATAGAAGTAAATAACAAAATGAATTATAGAGAAATAAAAACAAGCAATGTGAATAACACAATTAGAATTTTTTTCTATGAAACATACAATAATAACAATTGGCACATGGATAAAGAAGATAGAATAATTAAAGTTTTACATGGCGAAAACTGGTTTATTCAATTCGAAAATCAAATACCAAAGCTACTTATTAAAAATAATAATTATTTTATAAATAAAAATATCTATCACAGACTACTAAATATAAATAGTAATAAAAATTTAATTCTTTCTATTAAAAAAACTAATTTATTTTAAATCAAAACAATAAAGCCTTAACATACTTTCTTATAAAACCATCAGCTAATAAAAATTGCTTAGCTTCATTTAATTCTTTAATAAAATGTTCTTTATTACTATTGCAATATTTATTAATAATCTCTTCAACGTAATCAAAAAATTCAGAACTACAATCTTTATTTAATGATTCGATAAGAGACTCAAAAAAATATGTAAATATACTTGCATGTTGTTCTTCTCTTAATTTAATAAGAAAAAAATTATCTAAAATAGCATCATTGTCCTTTTTATCGTAATATTCAAAATTATTATTTAAATTATGTAATAAATAATCACCTAAAGCATATTTTGAAACTCCAGCTTCTCCATATAATTTCATTAAAATTAATATATTTTCTAAATTAATTGAATTTATATTACGTCTAATATAATTATATACTAAACTATCAAAACTAATAAAATCAAAATATCTTCTAATATTTTTACTAATGTTAACAATTACTTCATCATCTAATAAGTTTTTTTCATAATTTTTAAAAATATTAAAATAAAATGAAACAAACTCTCTAGTAGATAAAAACTCTCTTTTATTAATTAATGAATTATTTGTTAAAACAATATAATCAATCAATGCTGAATGTAATATTAAATTATTAGTGCTACCATTTAATCTAAAATTAAACACACCACCATCACATGTAAAAATTTTAGAAAATAATTCTTTTAAAGTATGAACATCTATGAAATCAATAACTTCAATCAAAATATTAATATCTTGAGAAGAACTATTTAATTTTGAAAAAATACTATATATCAAATAAATAAAATATTCAGTGCCTTCATTAAAATCAATATAATATAAAAAATATTCATTCAAAAAATCTTTTAATATTTCATTATATTTTTTACTAGCTAATAAATCTAATATTTTATCATAATCTATTAATTTTTTTATAACTTCTTTACCAAAAAGAGCATTTGCTCTAATACCAACATAATCACTAAATAATAAAAATTGTTCAATATCATAATTTCTAGTCAATAAAGTTGTAACTTTATATACAGTATTATCATCTATTTCTTCAATAAGCTTATAATAATTATTTAAATTAATTTTTCCAAAATTAATTTTTCTTATTTGTTTAAACGGTCTTCCTTTTATTTTAAATAAAGCAATATCAATTAACCTATAAATAAAATTATTAGAATACTGATAAATATTTGATATATCTATTTCATTATTAAAAAACTTCTTTTTAAAATTAATATAAGACTGTTGTGTTATTCCTAAAAATTCATATTTGCTTACATCAATATTACATGTAAAAAAATAGTCTTCATTAATTGGAAAATCACACTCCTTAAACATAATATCAATATAAAATATTTTTTTGTCCAAACTAAACTCAGCTGTACTATCATACATTTCAGGACATTTTTCAAAAATAATAGAATTAAAATAATCAATATTATTAAAATAATATCTATTAATTAAACTATATCCATTAGTTACTTTTTCCTTAAAAAAATTAATCATCTCAAAAAAATTTGATTTATTTTTTATATCAAATATTGTTTTAAACAATCTAGTATTTTTTATTATATCAAAATACTCGTCACTTAATAATAATTTTTCAAAATTGATTTTGTCACCAATATCATAATCTTCTTTATTTAAATCAAATTCTGAATCGTTTGCAGTCAATACGTTTGTTAATATATTATACAAATGATTATTATTGTTGCTACCATTTAAACTATTTCTTAAAATTATTTTAAAAGTATCTTCTTCAAACGGTACATGCTTTAAATACTTTAAATTCAAAAGACTATAAGAATACTTAAAATCAGAAGCTTTTCTCTTAGCTTTTTCAATTATTTTATTTATTACAGAAATAGCAATATCACTGTCTATTTTTTTAAAAAATTCTTCAAATGTAATATAATCTTCATATAAACCAATATTAGACACATACTCACTCATAGCCTCGACAAATAAACCTTCCTTTCTGTCAAAACTTTTAAATATACGATAAATGTAATCTACATAATCAAAATACTGACTACGAGATTTTAACTGTTGACTTTCTATAAAATAATTTATACTTTCTATATCATTTAAATCTATCAATCCTGATAAACTATCTAGAAACTCTGTCTCTGTTATATTTGCATTAATTTGATTATTATCAATAGAATACTGAGTTAATTTTCTTTGTATCTCACTAATATCCGCTTCAGACAATATTCCAAGAAGCTTTAATTCATCCATATGATGATTTAAATAATCACATGTTTCATCTGCAATTATTTCACATTCGTCATTTACACCAGATTGAATTTTTTTAACTTTTAAGCTTATTAAATAATTTACATTATTAGTATCTACATTTTTTGAATGCAATAAACATAAAAACATGTTTTCATTGTACTCCTTCCAAGTAGTTATCTTTTGAGTACACCAAGAAACATTTGCATTAAAACTCTTTATACCACACTTAAAATCATACCCGGTAAAAGGCAAAACAACAATAACTTCACTATTCTCAAATACTTTAAAATAATTTACATTTTCAACAAACTGCTTCTTCACATTATACTTTTTATAAAAATCTTTATAAAAATTAATTCTATGAAATATAAAATTAAAATCAAAATTACCTAAATCAATCAACCTCTTCTCGTCAGACTCAGAAATATTATAAAAATTCTTAATATATAAATCTCCAGCAAGTATACAGTCAACAGCTGAAACTTCGTCTCTTGTCTCCAAATACTTTATTATACTATCATACAACGGCAATACGCTTCTCAACTCAATAAATGTCCCGTCAATATTTCTATGTTTTCTACACTGCTGAATTATTAAATCCTCTTTTTTCTTTCTATCAATATCTAAACCACTACGCCTTATAACATGCTGACACTTTAATATCTCAACAATTACATTCTTCTCCTTTTTCTCTAACTTACGAGTCAAATCCCACTGCTTTTCAAACTCATCTCTATCAAAAACTATCTCTCTTTTTAAAAAATCATCAATATCTAACCCTTTCTTCCTCTTAATATCAATCTCCTTCTTTCTCTTAACCTCCATCTTCTCAATATCATCTAAATACAATAAATAATAATCACGCTTACGAACATCAGAATCACCTTCTAAAAAACTACTTTCTAAATTTTTTAAAAACTCTTCCTTGCTACTAACACCCGCCTCTAACTTCTTAATATCTCTAAAA
>Ga0194129_10001711_pt1 | contig 35103 bp, 33 predicted proteins | sample TA2KigCa35mmetaG_FD_150862 | JGI IMG/M metagenome (GOLD analysis project Ga0194129, IMG submission 150862) | Freshwater microbial communities from Lake Tanganyika, Tanzania - TA2015038 Kigoma Deep Cast 35m | ecosystem: Environmental > Aquatic > Freshwater > Lake | place: Tanzania: Lake...
GATGGCCTGATCGAGCGCCGCCAGCGACAGTTCCGAACCGTCGGTGGGCACCAGCAGATGGCTGTAGGGCATGGCGGGCAAGGGCGGCAGCACGTACCCCTGGTTTAGGCAGGTTGTGGGGCTTTGGCGGCAGCGCTCAATGCAACGGGTCGCTGATCACCAGCACCGAGCGCTCGAGCAGGCGCAGCAGGCGACTGGTGCGGTCGCTGGCGGCGATCGGCAGGCCCGCCACCAGACGCCGCTGCGAGCGCAGGATCACCAGATCGTGCTGCTGGCCTTGCTGGTGAATGCCGCTCTCAACCCCATGGTTGGCCAACAGGCGAATCTCGACCGGCACAGCCGCCTCGATGCTGCTGGCCTGGGGCCGCCAGCGCTCAAGCTGGGCCGCGAGCTGGCCGCGCTCGAGCGCCGAGAGTCGCGGGTCGTACAGATGCAGCAGCGTGATCGAACCACCAACGGCTGAGGCGATGCGTTCGGCCAGCTGAAACTGCTCGAGCGCTGCTGCGGTCAGATCCTTGAGCGGCACCAGCAGGCGTTGCAGCTGGTCGGGCGGGGCCAGCAGGCGAGCCACCACCAGCGGGCAATGGGTCAGCCGGCAGGTGGCATCGACCAGATCACCAAACAACCAGCGCCCCAGCCGTGCTGGTTCAGCCATGCCCATGAGCACCAGATCGGCCCCCTGCTCAAGGGCCGAGCGAGCAATGCCCGCAGCCACATCGCCATCGACCCGCAGCAGCGGCTGCGCAGGGCAGCTGCCCGGTGCCAGCTCAGCCATGGCGCTCTGCAACTGCACGCGGCCTGAGCTGATGGCCGCCATCAGCTCCTGATCAGCGCGGCCCGTGGGGTGCACCTGCCGCGGCGACACCACCGCCAACGGCAGCAGGCGGCCCTGATTCCCGCCTGAGCCGCCGCTCAACAGACTGGCCAGGGCCATCAGATCGCCCTGGTGCGCTGGGTTGGCGATCGGCACCAACACCCGCAGCGCCCGTTTGACCAGGGCCAGCTGCCCGCCCTGATCGACGCTCAGCCCCGCAGCGCTGGCAGCAGCCAGACGCGGCATGGCCACTCCCGTGAGCCAGGGACCCAGCGTTGCCGTCACCACCATGAGCGCCAGCACACTGTTGAGCATGCGCTCATCGAGCAGCCCGCCCCTGAACCCCACAAAGGTGGCCGCCAGCGTCGCCGCCACCTGGGGCAGCGACAGCGACCACAGCGTCAGCACCTGGGGCCCGTTGTAGCCGTACAGCTTGCCGGCCCACCAGGAGGCCACTCCTTTAGAGGCGATCAAGGTGGCGATCAACGCCACGGCAAAGGTCGAGCCCACCACGGTGGCGGCAAAGACCGGCACATCGAGCAACAGCCCCAGGTCAATAAAAAAGACCGGGATGAACAGTGTCGCCCCGACAAACACCACCTGCTCCTTGACGCGGCCATCGGGCAGCACGGCGTTGACAGCCAGGCCGGCCAAAAAGGCACCGACGATCTTTTCGACCCCGGCCAGGCCGGCCCCCAGGGCAGCGGCAAACAACGCCAGCAGCACTGCGACAAACAACTGGCTGTCGCTGTTGACGCTGCGCTGCACCAGGACGCGGCCAAAGCGCGTGATCAGCAGCACCACCAGCGCCCCGTAGACCGCCACCTTGAGCAACAGGCCCGTGACGCTGAGCGCGCTGAGATCACCACGGCTCACGCCCATGCACAGGGCCAGCACCAGCAGGGCTGCGATGTCGGTGAAGATCGTGCCGCCGATCGCCACGGTCACCGACTCTTCGCGCATGGCGCCATAGCTGCGCACGATCGGGTAGCCCAAGGGCGTATGCGACGCCAGGATCGAGCCGATCAGCACCGCGCTCAAGGCGCTGTAGCCAAAACCCAGGCCCAGGGCCATGCCAGCAGCCATCGGCAAGCCAAAGGTGAGCAGGCCAAAGCGAAACGAGCGGGCGCGAATGCGCTGAAACTGAGCCAGGTCGATCTCCAGCCCGGCGATGAACAGCAGGTAAATCACCCCCACATCGGCCAGAAGCCGCACCGTGGGACTGTCCTCCGAGAGCCAACCCGCAGCGTGCGGCCCCAGCAGCACACCCGCCGCAAGCAAGCCCACCAGATCGGGCAGCCCCAGACGGCGGATCAACGGCGGCACCAGCACGCTGATGGCCAGCAGCAGGGCAAAGGTGGCCAGCGGGCTTGTAGCCAAAACGGCAGCCATGGCGATCAGCGGCTGCGGGCGCCCTTCCAACCCGCCAGGTGGGCTGCAGCGCTGGAGCGGGCCAGGGCGCGGGCGGCTGGCAGTGCCGGCTCGAGCCGCTGCGAGCTGAATGGCGGCAGGGTGCGGCTGCGCAGCCAGGCCCCCCAGCGAAATTCATGGAAGGGAATCAGCGGCGCGGCCTCAATCACCTTCTCCTTTTTGAGCTTCCAGACCAGGCTGCGAAACGGGTCATCCTGCAGACCCAGCAGGTTGGCGGGCAGCACCGCGGGATGGAGCGGCCCCAGCCCGCGCCCGTCGTACAGATACAGCCAACCGCGCTGGTGCAGCTCCTGCAGCACAACCGTGCGCTCATCGCTGTCGACCTCCAGAGCCACATAGCCAAAGGCGGTGGCCCCCGGATCGATCTGGGCCAAAGCCCGCAGGCGGTGATGGCGGTCCACCATCCACACCGCGCCACTGCGGCTGCGCACCAGGGGAACGGGCTTGGTTCCCAGATAGTTGCGCCGTTGCTTGAGGTTGTCGGCTTCAAAGTCGGCGATGCGACTTGCCACCTCAGCCAGACCCACGCACAGCTGGGTGGGCTGCAAACTCAAAATCGGCAGCTCGATCAGCTCCTGCTTCGGCCCAGGCGGCGGCAGAGGCTGGTAGGGGGGCAAGCGCAGAGCCATGGAGGCAGGGGCGATCCGCCGATGGATCGCACAGGGTGTCCAATCCTCGCCCAGATCAAGACTTCAGGTACAGCTCAACCGTGTTGGTCGTCCAGGTGGCGACACCGGTGCCAAAAAAGTCTTGGTCTTCCGTCCAAATGGCGCATTCCAGCCGCATCGCCAAGGCAAGAGCCGGCCAGTCGTCAGCATCGCGCACCCTGGCCAGTGCCTCGTCACGGGCATCGACCAGCACGGCATCTTCGACCAGCTGCAGCACACACATCAAACTGGCCAGAGCCTCATTGCAGATCTGAGCATCAAGGTTTTTCTGCCTGGCGAGATCCGAGATGTAAGCAGCGGCCTCAGCGGCGTTGGACTCCGCAACAAAAAAATCAACCCGATCCACGAATTCCGCAATCAGAGCCCTTGCGCGAACGCCCAGGCAAGCGCGAATCAGGATGTTGGCGTCGATCACAAGACGCTTGCGCTCCACCATCAGACCTCGCCTCATCAATGGCGGCGTTCACGCCATGCTTTGAAATCAGCAGTGATGTGGTCTTCATCCAGTCCCAACCTCACTAGTTCTGCCTGCATCAAGCGACCAGCCTCGAGCAAACGCTCCTGGTCGTCCTCACCGCCGCGCTGGGGCAGGGGCACATAAATCCCAATGGTTCGGCCGTGGCGCGTCACCTCAATCGGCGTAGCCGATTCGAGATGGGAGGCGAGTTGGGCCCTTAGCTCACGAATGCCCACACGCATGGCAAGCACCCCGCTGCATTGTGTACACATCCTAGCGGGGGCCTGCGCCTCATAAGGTCAGGACTGGACAGTGTTCCCATGCCCGTCGATCCCGCCTCTCTGAGCACCAGCGCCATCGGCCCCATAGGCGTCATGATCTGCGGCCATGGCAGCCGCAATCGGCTGGCCGTTGGCGAATTTGCTGCCCTGGCGCAGCAGGTGGGGCACAAGCTGGCGCCGGTGCCGGTGGAGTACGGCTACCTGGAGTTTGCCCGGCCGATCCTGCGCGACGGGCTCGAGCGCCTGCGCGAGCAGGGGGTGCGTCACGTGCTGGCCGTGCCGGCGATGCTTTTTGCCGCCGGCCACGCCAAAAACGACATCCCCTCGGTGCTGAACACCTACAGCGCCGAAACGGGGCTGCGCATCGACTACGGCCGCGAGCTGGGCATCGACCTCAAGATGATCCAGGCGGCCGGGGCCCGCGTGCGCGAGGCACTGGAGCGCGCCGATGCCGCCGACCGCAAGGCCGGCCGCGCCCCGGTCCCCCTGCACGAGACGCTGCTGGTGGTGGTGGGGCGGGGCTCGTCAGACCCCGACGCCAACTCCAACGTGGCCAAGGTCACCCGCATGCTGCTCGAAGGCTTTGGCTTCGGCTGGGGCGAAACCCTGTACTCGGGCGTCACCTTCCCACTGGTGGAGCCCGGGCTGCGCCATGTCGTGAAGCTGGGCTTCAGGCGCATCATCGTCTTCCCCTATTTCCTGTTTTCGGGGGTACTGGTGAGCCGCATCGTGGCCCACAGCGAGCTGGTGGCGGCCGATCACCCCGAGGTCGACGTTGTGCAGGCGTCCTACCTGGGCGAGCACGACCTGGTGATCGACACCTTTGTGGAGCGGGTGCACGAGGTGGTGGCCGGCGAGACCGCCATGAACTGCTCGCTCTGCAAATACCGCGCCCAGGTGCTCGGCTTTGAAACCGAGGTGGGCGCCCCCCAGCACAGCCACCACCACCACGTCGAAGGTCTCTGCGAAAGCTGCGACCTGTGCGAGAACGAATGCACCGGCGCCTGCCAGAGCGACGGCGTGCCCATTCCCCTGGGGAGTCACAGCCATGACCATGGTCACGAACACCAAGGCCATGACCACGGGCACCACCACGCTCCCTACCCCCACGCGGACCACCCGCTGGGACCCTCGACACTGAAGAAACATCGCTCTCATGAAGAGAGCTAACAGGCAATCCTGAAGTTTTCTGGGTGAAGCGCGCTGGCTTGCCCGTCTCAGAGCGGGGCAAGTCTCAAGGGATTCATGGGCATCAGCCCTGCTGATCGATTGGGGCATTCCCCACATCGATCAACTTTTCCACAGTCAGTGGCGGCCTTTTCCACAGACCGCGGCCTCAGGGCGCGTTGCTGCGGTTCGGCTGGGGAATCGCTGAAACTGCGCAAACTCGCTTGACAGCCCCCGCGGGCTTGACCAATGGCGTGTTGTGCGCCAGCACACGACGACAAGACGCCAGCGCTACCAAGCTGTCTCATGCTGACGCGGCTTGGTTTTGCTCTGGGTTACGCGCTTTGACGAGCACCGGTGCCGCGTGGCCTACTGCTCTGGTGCGTTTGAGCAGCAATCGTCGTCATGGGGCCAGAGCGTTTTCATTTGCAGCGCTGCATCGATCAACCAGCTGTCCAAACCAGCACTGCCACGCCGGCCTGTAGCCAAAGCACCAACGCCGCGAGCCGCGGTGAGCTCGAGGCAGCTGAAGAGACGATCAGCCTTGAAGCCGAAGTGCCTGAGGTCCTGCTCGATGGCATGCGCGACTTCCTGGCGCGCCATCCGCACATGGATCAGATGCAGCTGATCAGCTCAGCACTGGCGAGCTTCCTGTTCCAGAACGGCAGCAATGACCGGCTTGTGACCCAGCACTATCTCGACGGTCTGTTTCAGCGGCCATGAAAAAAGGCGGAGGTGCCACCCCCCGCCCCTTGTTCTCCCTTGCCCGACCCGTAAAGGTCGCCTGCGAATTGTGCGCAGAGCTGCCCCGGTGAACTGTGCGGAATGACACCAGCCGGCTGGCCTGTGATCAGCTGCTGACAATGGCCGCAGCGGCCGCTTCACACGCCCGCCAGGTGATCGCCATCTCGGTGAGCGTGGGGCTCTGCCAGCCGGCGCGGGGCCAACAGGCGCCGTCGGTCACCAGCAGGTTGGGTGCCCCCCAGCAGCGGTTCCACGGATCCACCACCCCATGCTCTGGATCGGCCGCCATGCGCGCACCGCCCAGCTCGTGGATGTAATACCCCGGCGGCGGCGCCCCAGGGCTCAGGGCCAAGCTGCCCTTGACCAGCGGCTCGACCAGCGGCAGTACAAACAGCTCATGCAGCGGAGCGATGCTGCCGCCGGCCGCCGCGACGACCTGCTGCATGCGCGCGTGCATGTGCTCGACCATGGCGTGCTCATTGGCGCCCCAGCGGCAACTGATGTGGGCCGCAGGCAGGCCCCAGGCATCGCACTGGCTGCTGCTGAGACGCACCTGATTGGAGGCCACAGGCAGCACCTCGCCATGGCCGATCAAAAAGCCCACCGCCTCAGCAGGGCGCCGCTTGAGCAGCCTGGGTGGATCAAAGCGCTGCACAGCACACCAGAGGCCGTAGCCACCACTGAATGCCTGCCGGCTTGCAGCATCCAGGTTGAGCGTGTTGGGAATGAAACAGCTGCCAGCGCCAGAGAGCTCAGCGGGCTGCACCGGAGACGCCACACCCGGCAACGCAAAGAAGCGACTGCTCGAGATGTGATCCATCAGGTAATGACCCAGCGTGCCCGAGCGATCGAGCAGCCCGCCCGAGCGGCAGGCCTCGCTCGAATGCAGCAGGAGCCGCACGCTCTCGATCGTGGACGCGCACAGCACCACCAGCTGGGCGCGGCTGCGCTGCAGCTCGCCTGTAACAGCGTCGATCCAGGCAACGCCGCGGGCTTGGCCCTGCTCGATCAGCACATGGCTGGCCACAGCGCCGGCGCGCACCTGGGTGCGGCCCGTGGCCCGGGCCCGGGCCAGGGTGCTGCCTGGGCTGCTGTGGCGCGGCCAACCGCCACCGCTGGGCAGGGCAAAACCACGCGAATGAATCAACGGCAGCTCCAGCTCGGCCGCGATCGCCTGCTGCAGATGGCCCTCGGCCGGGGTGAACGGCAACGGCGGCTCATACACGCCATCGGGCAGCTGGGCCAGACCATCGGCCTGACCATGCACGGCCAACAGCCGCTCGAGCCGCTCGTAATAGGGCGCCAGATCGGCATGGGCGATCGGCCAGCTGAGGCCGCTGCCGTCGTGCTCGCCTGCCTTGAACTCGTAATCCGACAGCCGCAGGGTGATGCCGCCCCAGGTCAGGCTCTTGCCCCCCACCTGGCGGCCCCGGCTCCACAAAAACGGCGCATCAGCGGGGGTGCTGTAGGGGTTTTGCCATTCATCGACGAACAGCTCCGGGTTGTGTTTCCAGAAACCCGGGTGATGGCGCTGTAGGCGCTGCTTGCCGCTGATCAGATTGGCCAGCCGCCGGGCGCTGTTGAGCGGCTCGGTGCCAAAGGCGCGGCGCGGCTCGAGCGCGGGCCCCGCTTCCAGCACCAGCACCTGCAGACCCGCCTCGGCCAGCACCATCGCGGCAACCCCACCGGTGGCACCGGAGCCGACGACGATGGCGTCGGCATCCAAACGTGCAGCAGAGCCTGAGCTGGTCAAGGCGCGTCAGTCAACAGTGGGCAGCTCCAACAGAAAACCCCGACAGGAGGACTGCCGGGGTTTCCGAGACGTTGGTGGCGGGGGCGAGATTTGAACTCGCGACCTTCGGGTTATGAGCCCGACGAGCTACCAGACTGCTCTACCCCGCGGCGTTTTTTGAGTGTATCAGGCAGTGCTGCGCAACGCGCCCAGCACATCGAGGCGAAGGTGCGGCGCCGGCTGCAGAAAGCGCTGCCGCAGCTCTTCGAGGGTCGCCGGCGTCAGCCAGTCGAGCTGCTCGAGCAGCTGCAGAGCCACGGCATGTTTGGCGCGGGCTGAGCCGTCTTCGACCTTGATCGCCACCCCAAGCCCATCGCCCACCCGGCTGAGGCACTGAATGCCTTCGGCACCGCCTTTGCTGAGCACCTGTCCATGGCCCAGGCGCATCAGCTCGGTGTCAAAACGACCCTCGCCGGCCACCAGCTCAGGACACGCCAGCATCGCCCGCATCAACCGCTCCAGATCGGGTTGCTCGCCACCGCCCAGGTGGGCATAGAGCAGGGCCATCTGGGCCAGCTGCAGCTGCAGCGTGGGGGCACCGCAGTCATCGCGCGCCACCAGCAGCTCGGCAGCCGGCAGTGCCAACAGCTCGGCCACGCGCTTGAGCACCTCCTGCTGCAGCGGATGCTCAGGCTGTAGGTAGCTCTCAGCGCTCCAGCCCAGGCGGCGGCAGGTGGCCAGAAAAGCTGCGTGCTTGCCTGAGCAGTTGTGCTCCAGGGCGCTGCTGCCCCCTGCCGGCACCGGGCACTGCAGCTGCTCGGGCTCCAGTTCGGCGCCCCACATCAATCGAAACGCCTCGCGCGCATGGGCGGCACTGCCGGCGTGGGAGGCACAGGCGATCGCCAGACCCCGCTCACCGCAGCCACAGGCATCGGCGGCGCCACTGGCCACAAACACGGTGGCTTGAAACGGTTTGAGCGCCGAGCGCACAAAGCTGAGCTGCTGCGGATCGCCGGCGCGCATCAGCACCCGGCCGCGCAGATCGCAGACAACCGCGTGCACCCGGTGATGCGATTCGGCGATGCCCTCGCGCAGCAGGCGCACCTCGAGTGCTGGAACCGCAGTGCGGCTCGTGCCACTAAGACCCGTCGGCAGGCTCATGGGAGCAGGTGACTGCCCAGAGCCTGACAGATCCCACCACCAACAAGCAGCAGCGCCGCAACAGCGCTGGCTGTCTGCCGCAGCCGCAGCAGCACAGGCTTGACCTCGTGCTGGGCGATCAGCAGATCACGCTGACGCCAGGCCAGGGGCTTCTCCCAGACCTGGCCGTCGTACCAGCCCGATTCCTCGTAACTGATGCGTTCACTGAGCAGGCGGCGGTTCACATAACTCCACCCCAGCCACTGCCGCAGCAGCAGCAGCAAGGGCAGCACCACCGCCGCCAGGGCCCCTGCAGCCAGCAACAAGGGCAACGAACGACGCAGGCTGAAACTCCCACTGGCCACCAGCACCGTCACAGGCAGCACCAACAGCCAGCTGATCAGCAGAGGCTTCAGCAGGCCCGACCAGCCCTGATGGGGCCAGACAAAAAACCAGGAACGCAGCAGCTGGGCGTATTCCTGGCGTGGCCGCTGCTCAGGCGGCACCGGCGAGCGGCTGGTGTCATCGAGCAGGGGTTGGGACACAGCCTCAGCCCGCCTGACCGGTGGCCGGGCTCAGGTAGCGCTCCTGCTCGCCGTGGCCCCAGAACGACTCGAGGTCGTAATAGCTGCGCTCACTGGGCGTCAGCACATGCACGATCACCTCGCCATAGTCAAGCAGCACCCAGCGCCCCTCGGACTGGCCCTCGCGCCGCAGCGGCAGGCGGCCAAGCTCCGCTTCGAGGCGATCTTCAACCGAGCGGGCGATGGCGCGGACCTGCACATCGGTCAGGCCGCTGCAGATCACAAACCAGTCAGCCAGGGAGCTGACCTCCTCAACCCGGATCAGGCGGATATCAACGGCCTTACGGTCATCGCAGGCCTCCGCGGCAAGCAGGGCCAATGGCTTGCTGTCGGTGGCGAGTTCAGCCATAGACGTTCTCGCTGGTGACCGATTCGCGCGATCCCTGTTGCTGGGCCATTTCGGCGCGGGCGCGGCCGGCGCTCTTGCGCAGCGCTTCGAGCCTGTCCTCGTAGAAGGTGCGCTTCTTTTTCTTGCGGGTCTGCTCGACCAGGTCCTTCAAAGCGCCACCCAGGCTCTTGTATGCATTGGGCAGGCTGTAGCCGAAGCGGCAGGCCAGATCGATCGCCCGCTCATCAGCGGCGATGGCATCGGCGAGGCGCTTTTCAGAATTGTTCTTCAGATACAGCCGGTAGCCGGCAAAGCCCGAGAGCCCCAGGGCCATGACCAGCAGCAGTCCGTCCTGCACCCAGAGCTCGCCGATCGCCCCACCCAGGCCGATCGCCAGGGCCGCCATCTCCCAGCCGTCGCGGGGGATCGCATCGTTCTGGATGCGGCCCACCTCGTGCCAGAAGAGCAGGTTGCGATGGTCCAGCGCCAGGGCGTCCCATTTCTCCAGATCAAGCTGGATCTCAACCTCATCGCGGCCGATCTCTTCAATCGTGATCAGCGGCGGATCCACCGAGGCAGCCGCTTCGACAAACACCCAGCTCTGCATTTCGGGGGGCAGCAGCCCCTTCAGGCGCTGGAGTTCGCTCATCGCGTGCGTCAAAAACCTTCCTTTAAACCAGGTTAGCCACCGCCGGAACGCCAGGGGGACACCGCAAGCCCAGGCGACGACCATGAGAGGCTAGGTGGGTTTGCCCGCAGCGCTCCATGCCACGCCGGTCTGATCTCAGACGCATCCTGCTGCTGGGTTCCGGGCCGATCGTGATCGGTCAGGCCTGCGAATTCGACTATTCGGGGACCCAGGCCTGCAAGGCGCTGCGCGCCGAAGGGTTTGAGGTGGTGCTGGTCAACAGCAATCCCGCTTCGATCATGACCGATCCGGACATGGCGGATCGGACCTACATCGAACCCCTCACCCCCGAGGTGGTGGCCCGGGTCATCGAGATCGAGAAGCCCGATGCCCTGCTGCCGACCATGGGCGGGCAAACCGCGCTGAATCTGGCGGTGGCCCTGGCCGAAAACGGCACCCTGGCGCGCCACGGCGTCGAGCTGATCGGCGCCAACCTCGAGGCGATCAAAAAAGCCGAAGACCGCCTGCTGTTCAAAGAGGCGATGGGGCGTATCGGGGTGAGCGTCTGCCCTTCGGGCATCGCCAACAACCTCGAGGAAGCCGAAGCCGTCGGTGACGCCATCGGCAGCTACCCGCGCATCATTCGACCCGCCTTCACCCTGGGCGGCAGCGGCGGCGGCATCGCCTACAACCCAGACGAATTTCGTGCGATCTGCAAAAGCGGGCTCGAGGCGAGCCCCGTCAGCCAGATCCTGATCGAGCAGTCGCTGCTGGGCTGGAAAGAGTTCGAGCTCGAGGTGATGCGCGACACCGCCGACAACGTGGTGATCGTCTGCAGCATCGAAAACCTTGACCCCATGGGGGTGCACACGGGCGATTCGATCACCGTGGCACCGGCCCAGACCCTCACCGATCGCGAATACCAGCGCCTGCGTGACCAGGCGATCGCGATCATTCGCGAGATCGGCGTCGACACCGGCGGCAGCAACATTCAGTTCGCGATCAACCCCGCCAATGGCGACGTGGTGGTGATCGAGATGAACCCGCGGGTCTCGCGCAGCTCGGCACTGGCCAGCAAAGCCACCGGCTTTCCGATCGCCAAGATCGCCGCCCGCCTGGCGGTGGGCTACACGCTCGATGAGATCGTCAACGACATCACCGGCGCCACGCCCGCGTGCTTTGAGCCCACGATCGATTACGTGGTCACGAAGATCCCGAGGTTCGCCTTTGAGAAGTTCCAGAACTCACCGGCGGTGCTCACCACCTCGATGAAGTCGGTGGGCGAAGCGATGGCGATCGGCCGCTGCTTCGAGGAGTCATTCCAGAAGGCCCTGCGCTCGCTCGAAACCGGCCACGCCGGCTGGGGCTGCGACCGGCCCGACCCGAAGCCCGAACCGGCTGCCCTTGAGATCGCGCTGCGCACACCGACACCGGAGCGGATCGTTGCGGTGCGCACCGCCATGGTGGCGGGGCTCAGCGACGCCGAGATTAACAACCTCTCGGCGATCGATCCGTGGTTTTTGGCCAAGCTGCGCCGCATCATCGATACCGAAGCGCAGTTGCTGCGGGGCCGCCAGCTGGGCGAGCTGGACGCCGCGGCCCTGCTTGAGCTCAAGCAGCTGGGCTTTTCGGACCGGCAGATCGCCTGGGCCACCGGCAGCACCGAACTTGCGGTGCGCTCCCATCGCCAAGGCGTGGGCGTCAACGCGGTGTTCAAGACCGTTGACACCTGCGCGGCCGAATTTGCCTCCAGCACGCCGTATCACTACGCCACCTATGAGCGGCCGCTCGAGCGCATCACAGCCGACGGCTCCCTGGAGCTGATCCCACCCGAGAACGAGGTCACCCCCGAAAGCCGCCGCAAGGTGATGATCCTGGGCGGCGGTCCCAACCGCATCGGCCAGGGCATCGAATTCGACTACTGCTGCGTGCACGCCTCCTTCGCCTTGCGTGAGGCGGGCTTCGCCACGGTGATGGTCAACAGCAATCCCGAGACCGTCTCGACCGACTACGACACCAGCGATCGCCTCTACTTCGAACCGCTCACCCTCGAAGACGTGCTCAACGTCATCGAAGTCGAGAAGCCCGAGGGGGTGATCGTGCAGTTCGGCGGGCAGACGCCGCTGAAGCTGGCCATCCCACTGCTGCGCTGGCTCGGCAGCCCCGCAGGTGTCGCCACCGGCGCCCGCATCTGGGGCACCTCACCCGAGTCGATCGACACCGCCGAGGATCGCGAGCAGTTTGAGGCGATCCTGCGGCGCCTGGCCATTCGCCAACCCCGCAACGGTCTGGCCCGCAGCGAAGCCGAAGCGAGAGCCGTGGCCGCAGAGGTCGGCTATCCCGTGGTGGTGCGCCCCAGCTATGTGCTCGGCGGGCGCGCCATGGAAGTGGTCCATGGCGAAGCTGAACTCAACCGCTACATGCGCGAGGCCGTCACCGTTGAACCCGACCACCCGGTGTTGATCGACCAGTACCTCGAGAACGCCACCGAGGTCGACGTCGATGCGCTCTGCGATGCCACGGGCGCTGTGGTCATCGGCGGCCTGATGGAGCACATCGAACCGGCGGGCATCCATTCGGGCGATTCGGCCTGCTGCCTGCCCGCGGTGAGCCTGGGCGAGGCAGCCCTGGCCACCATTCGCCAGTGGGCCCGCGATCTGGCCCTGGCGCTTGAAGTGCGCGGGTTGATCAACCTGCAGTTCGCCGTTCAAAAAGACGCCGCCGGCAGCGAGACCGTCTTCATCATCGAAGCCAATCCGCGCGCCTCGCGCACCGTGCCGTTTGTGGCCAAGGCCACCGGCGCCCCCCTGGCCAAAATCGCCAGCCAGGTGATGGCCGGCAAAACCCTGGCCGAGCTGGGGCTAAGCGCCGAGCCCCAGCCGCCGCTGCAGGCCATCAAAGAAGCGGTGCTGCCGTTCAAGCGCTTTCCAGGCTCCGACACCCTGCTGGGCCCCGAGATGCGCAGCACCGGTGAAGTCATGGGCAGTGCCCGCGGCTTCGGCCTGGCCTACGCCAAGGCCGAGCAGGCCGCCGGTGAGCCACTACCCACCGGCGGCACGGTGTTTGTCTCGACCCACGACCGCGACAAGGCCGCTCTGATCCCGGTGGCGCGCCGCCTGAGCGAGCTGGGCTTTGCGCTGATCGCCACCAGCGGCACCGCCGAGCTGCTGGGACGCGAAGGCCTCAGCGTCGAGCCAGTGCTGAAGGTCCATGAGGGCCGCCCCAACATCGAAGACGCGATTCGCTCAGGGCGCATTCAGCTGATCATCAACACCCCCATCGGCCGCCAGGCCGAGCACGACGACACCTACCTGCGCAAGGCCGCCCTCGACTACGCCGTGCCCACCGTCACGACCCTGGCCGGCGCCCGCGCTGCGGTCGAAGCCATCGCCGCGCTGCAGCACGAGCAGCTCGAGATCAACGCGCTGCAGGATCTGCACCCTGCCGCACGCTGATCACACCTTCAGGCTGATTACACCTCCAGGTTGCAGCTCACCGCCAGCTCAAACGGCACGCAGCTGTTCGGCAGCTCCAGCAGCTGAGCCGTGAGCGAGGCGATGTCGCCGGGCTGGGTCATGGCTTCGGCGGGCATGGCCTGCACAGCCGCGGCCATAGCGGTGTTGACCCAGCTGGGGCAGATGGCGGTGACGCGGATGCCCTGCTCCCAGCCCTCGTTGCGCATGGTCTGGCAGAGGCCCATCAGCGCAAACTTGCTGGCGGTGTACCCCGCCAGGCGCCCTTTGGAGCGCTTGCCGCTCATCGACACCAGCACCACCAGCCGCCCCTGGCCGTGGGCCACCAACTGGGGCCAGGCAGCCCGGCTCAGCCACCAGGGCCCCATCACATTGACCTGCCAGAGCTGATCGATCTCGCGCTGCTGGGACGCGTCAAACAGCAACGGCACCCGTGAGAACACTCCGGCGTTGTGCACAACGGCATCAAAGCCGCCGAACTGGGCGACGGCCGCATCAACCCAGGCCTGGGCCGACGCCGGATCGCTGGCCTCATAGGGGTTCAGCTGAACCCGAGGCACCCCCGCTCCATCGACACCTGCCCGCGCTGGATCGAGTGCCGTGCCCTGCAGATCCTGGGGACAGCGCACCCCCAGGCTGAGGCGATGGCCCTGGGCCAGCAGCCGCTCGGCGATGGCCCGGCCGATGCCGCGGCTGGCACCGCTGATCAGGACCGTGCGCACCATGACCGTTCATCCCCATCCGAGAGACAGCGACTCTGGCATCAGCAATTGACGCGGCTGGCGCTGCCCACCGGGCCCATGGCGCGGGCCCCATGGAACAGGCCGCTCCACTCCCTTCCCAACGGTGACCATGGTCATGACCATGGTCACCGTTGGGAAGGGCTAGCAGAGATCAGAAGGCAGCGGGGCCAGAACAAAGGGCCTGCAGGCAGGCGCGACCAGGAGGAGGGGTTGGCTGGGTCGGGGCCGGCTGCCACGCGCGCGATGGGCCCGTGGCCCCCAGGGGTGCTCTCGTTAGGCTTGCAATCCCTGGATCTCTGCCGTGACTGCCACCCCCGACGCCCCCGTCCTGATCGCCCCCGGCAGCGACTGCACAGCTGCCTTCAGGGCGGCCTACCAGAACCGCTACACCTGGGAGCCCGGCTTTGGCGGCTACCAGGGAACCTGCGTCTGGGAACAGGACGACAAGCGCGTCCAGGGCAGCTTCACGGTGGGTGCCGACCTCAAGGCCAGCGTCGAAGGAATCGATGATGAGGCCATTCACAAAGCCATCGCCTCGCAGCTGTGGGAGGTTGCCATCCACCGGGTGCGCCGCAGCTTCGAGCAGACCCATGGCGAGAACACCTTTATGGCTGGTGACACCGATGCGGTCGGCACCGAGGTGATCGTCGGCGGCAAGAACACTGGCGATCGCTACCGCATCAAAGACGATGTCGTCACGATGGTGCACCGCCACATTCACGGCACGGTGGTGACGATCTTTACCGAAAGCGTCACCAACACGGGCAGCGGCTACCTGAGCAAGAGCTACACGAGTCAGTACGCCGACCCGGCCACCGGAGCGGCCAAGGGCGGCAAGAGCCGCTTCACCGACACCTTTGTGCCGCTGAGCGATGCCGGCCCCTGGGTGCTGAGCGAACGGGTGGTTGACACCGAAGCCCACGCAGACACCCCCGCCGGGCGCCAGGTGTTCCGTTTCGAAGCCCTGCAGGGCCTTGATCACGGCTGAATGTGTGACACCATCGGCGCCTATACGGGCGCCATGGCATGCAGGACCTTCTCAATCAGATCAACGGCGTTGTCTGGGGAGCTCCCACCCTGTGGCTGATTGGCCTCACCGGGGCCTACCTGATGCTGGGGCTGCGCTTCATGCCCCTGCGGCGCATCGGCTTCGCCATCCGAGAGACCCTGCGCTCGATCGGCAACAGCAGCGGCGAAGGTGATGTCAGCGCCTTCTCCTCGCTGATGACGGCGCTGGCTGCCACCATCGGCACCGGCAATGTCGCCGGGGTGGCCGGTGCGATCAGCGTGGGCGGCCCCGGGTCTGTGTTCTGGATGTGGCTGATCGCCCTGGTGGGAATGGCCACCAAGTACGCCGAATCCCTGCTGGCGGTGCACTACCGCGAGGTCGACGAGCTGGGGGAGCACGTCGGCGGCCCCATGTACGTGATCCGCAATGGCCTTGGCAAGCAGTGGGGTTGGCTGGCGGTGCTGTTTGCCCTGTTTGGCACCCTGGCCGGCTTCGGCATCGGCAATGGGGTGCAGGCCCACGAGCTCGCCAAGGCCCTCAATGTGTCGCTCGGCATACCACCCCTGCTCAGCGGGGTGGTGATGGCGGCGATCACCTTCGGGGTGATCATCGGCGGCATCGAACGCATCGGCCGTGTGGCCTCAGCCGTGGTGCCGTTCATGGCGGTGATCTATGTGGGCGGATCAGCCACGATCCTGCTGGCCCACCTGGGCGAGATTCCTGCCGCCCTGGCCCTGATTCTGAGCGATGCCTTCAACGCCCAGGCTCTGGCAGGGGGTGCCCTGGGCGTGATGATTCAGAAGGGCATTGCCCGCGGGGTGTTTTCCAATGAAGCCGGGCTCGGCACCGCGCCGATCGCCCAGGCTGCGGCCAAGCCGGGTGATCCGGTGCTGCAGGGCTCGGTGGCCATGCTGGGCACGTTCATCGACACGATCATCGTCTGCACGATGACGGCCCTGGTGATCGTCACCAGCGGCGCCTGGTTGCCGATCGAAGGCAGCGACCCCCTCACCGGGGTGGCCCTCACGATGGCCGCCTTCGATTGGGGGCTGCCCGGCGGGGCCTGGCTGGTGACCTTCGGCACGGTGTTCTTCACCGCCACCACAATCCTGGGCTGGGGTTACTACAGCGAACGCTGCCTTGAGTTTCTGGCTGGAGTGAGGGCCATCAAGGCCTTCCGGCTGGTGTGGGTGGCGGTGGTGGTGCTGGGGGCGGTGGCCAGCTTCGATCTGATCTGGACCATCGCGGACATTCTCAATGCCCTGATGGCCCTTCCCAACCTGATCGCGCTGCTGCTGCTCTCAGCCACCGTGTTCCGGTTGACCCGCAGCTACGACTTCCAGAGCGCCAGGTCCCGCGACTGACGAGGCCCGGCGCCCACCGCAGCTGACTGCTCCTCAGCCCTCGGGCTCGGCGTCACCGATCGGGGTGACGGTCTTCAGCCGGTCGTTGAGCTGCATGGCCATGGCCTGACGGCCGATCGCCAGCACCTTGAGGGTGTCTTCGTGCATGCGCAGCTGGGCATCGGCCACCTGCATGCCGCGCACCAGTTCCTTCAGATCCTCGGGCAGGGCATTGAGGTCATAACGCTTGCCCTCGAAGGTGAGAACCGGGGGCTGGTTGGGGTTGGGCATGCCGCCCTGAGCGAAGGCCGGGGCGTTCACAGGGGGCTGACCGGAGGCGGAATCCAAGGCTGCTGAAACTTGCTGCAACCCCAGTAAAGCTCAGGCCTGATCAACGCGCTCAAGCCCCAGGGCCCAACTCAATCAACTGGCGCTCGCACAGCTCGCGGTAGCGGCCGCCGCTGGCCATCAAGGCGGCATGGCTGCCCTGCTCAACAATGCGGCCCGCCTCCAGCACCACAATGCGCTGGGCGGTCTGCACAGTGGCCAGGCGGTGGGCGATCACCAGCACGGTGCGGCCTGCCATGGCGCGATCAAGACCTTCTTGAACCGCCGCCTCCGATTCGGCATCGAGCGCGCTGGTGGCCTCATCGAGCAGCAACACAGCAGGATTGCCCAGCACCGCCCGCGCGATCGCCAGGCGCTGCAACTGTCCTCCAGAAAAGTTGGCCCCGCGCTCTTCGATGCGGCTGGCGTAGCCCTGGGGCAAGGCCTCGATGAACCCGGCGGCATTGGCCAGCTGGGCGGCCTCGCGGATCTGCGCGTCGGTGGCGGGGCGGCCAAAGGCGATGGCTTCGGCCACGGTGCCCGAAAACACGCTGCTCTGTTGGGGCACCAACGCCACCGCACGGCGCAGCTCGTGGGCCCGCAGGCCCGCCAGATCCTGCCCATCGAGCAGCACCTGACCCTGTTGGGCGGTGTTGAAGCGCAGCAACAGCGAAAACAGGGTGCTCTTGCCCGCCCCTGAGGGGCCCACCAAAGCCACCACTTCACCAGGCTGGACCAGCAGATCCAACGCCCGCAAGACAGGTTTGGCAGGGTCGTAGCCGAAGCTCACCCCACGCAGCTCGAGCGCCCCCTTGACCTGGAGCAGAGGCTGGGCGTCGGGCCGATCGGGTTGCTCGATGGCCTCCTGCTCGATCTGACGCAACCGCCGCAGGGACGCCTGGCCCTGCTGAAACTCGTTGAAGTTGGTGGTCAGGTGGCTGATGGGGTCAATCAACATCAGCAGGGCCGTCACATAGCTGCTGAAGCCCTGGGCATTGAGCCCACCCGCCTGAATGCGCGCTGCACCGATCAGCAGCACCGCCAGGATGCCCGCCGCCTCCAGAAAGCCCACCACCGGGTACTGCAGGGCCAGCAGTCGCTGGGTGCGGTAGCGGGCCTTGCGGTGCAGTTCGATCTCGGTCTCAAAGCGCTGCTGCAACCAAGGTTCAGCAGCAAAGGCGCGCACCAGCGGCAGGCCGGTGATCGCTTCACCCAGCAGTCCCGCCAGCTCCGAGACCTGCTGCTGGCTGCGCTCGGCCGCCCGCATGACCCGCGCACCAAACACACTGACCAGCACGGCCACCACGGGAGCCAGCACCAGCGTCGCCAGCGACAGGGGCCAGTCGAGCCAGCACATGTAACCGAACACCACCACCAGCTGCAGCGCACTGGGGGTGGTGTCCTGAATGGTCTTGTAGAGCACCTCGCCGACGCGATCGGCGTCCTCGGTGAGCCTGTAAGTCAAATCGCCGGCCGAGAGCTTCTCAAGGGCGGCGAAATCAAGCCGCTGCAGGCGGGCAAACAGCTGCCGCCGCAGGTCCTGGCTGACCAGCAGCGCTGGCTCGGCCAGCAGGGTGTCCTGGCCGAACTGGGCCAGCTTCTGCACCATGAACACCGTCAGGGCCAGGGCGATGACCTGCACGACGCGCGGCAGATCACCGGCCCCGATCGCCGGGATCAACTGCCCCGCCAGCCAGGCCAACAGCGGCCAGCAGGCCACAAACACGAGCATGCACAAGCCGCCGCCGACCAGCGAGCGCCGGTGCGGCATCAGCAGGGGCAATAGGCGCCGGAAACCTGCGGCAGAAGGTGCGAGCATCCAGGCAAGCTAAGGCCCGATGAAACTCGATCAATTCCTCAAATGGCAGGGGCTGGCCGCCACCGGTGGAGAGGCCAAGCAGCGCATCCAATCAGGTGCGGTCAAGGTCAACGGCCTCAGTGAGACGCGCCGCGGCCGCCAGCTGGCCACCGGCGATATGGTCGAGCTCGATGGCCGGGAGATCCTGGTGATGCCCATCGGGGGCAATCGGCGGGGGCAAGCGGCAGGGACAAGCGGCGGGGGTCCGGCGGCCATTTAGGTTTTGCTCACGATTGAGCAATGGGGTGAACCGGTGCGCAAGGCCGTGATCGCTGGCAACTGGAAGATGCACATGAGCTGCGCCGAGACGCGGGTCTTTGCCGCCACCTTCAGGCCGCTGATCGCCGATCTCCCCAATGACCGCGAGATTGTGCTGGCACCGCCCTTCACGGCGATCCCGACCCTCTGCCGCCACCTGGAGGGCGCCGGCGTCTCGATCGCCGCCCAGAACGTGCACTGGGAAGAGAAGGGGGCCTACACCGGCATGGTCTCCGCACCCATGCTGGTGGAGCATGGCGTCTCCCACGCGATCGTGGGCCACAGCGAGCCGCGCAAGTACTACAGCGAGACGGATGAACAGATCAATCTGCGCGCCCGCACCGCCCAGAAGCATGGCCTGATCCCGATCCTGTGCGTGGGCGAGAGCCTGGACCAGCGGGAATCCAAGGAAACCGAGCGGGTGATCCACCGCCAGATCGAGCAGGGCCTTGAAGATGTCGATCCAACCCGGCTGATCGTTGCTTACGAGCCGATCTGGGCAATCGGCACCGGCAAGACCTGCGCCGCCGACGAAGCCAACCGCATCTGCGGGCTGATTCGCGGCTGGGTGGGCGACCCCAGCGTCACGGTGCAATACGGCGGCTCGGTCAACACCGCCACCATCGATGAGCTGATGACCCAAAGCGACATTGACGGTGTGCTGGTGGGCGGTGCATCGCTCGATCCCGTGGGATTCGCCCGCATCGCCAACTACCAGGTTCCAGCGGCGGTCTGAGCAGGACCCACTGCCCCGCACTGGCGTGATCCCCTCTGGCCCACTGGTGATGGGGGTGCTCAACCTCACCCCCGATTCCTTCAGCGATGGCGGGCAGCTGGGCACGGTTGAGGCGGTCCTGCGGCAAGCGCGGCGCATGCTCGCCCAGGGAGCCGCTGTGCTCGATCTGGGCGCCCAGAGCACCCGCCCTGGGGCCGAGATGGTCGGGCCGGCCCAAGAGCTGCGCCGCCTGTTGCCCGCCCTGCGGGCCCTGAGAGCGCTGCGCCGAGAGCATCCAGCGCTGCTGCTCTCGATTGACACCTTCGATGCCAGCGTGGCCGAGGCCGCCCTCGCTGAAGGCGCCGACTGGATCAACGACGTGCGCGGCGCCAATCGGACCGCAGAAGCCCCGGGGGGCACCCTGCGCGATCCGGCGATGCTGCCCCTGATCGCCCGCGCCGGCTGCCCCTATGTGCTGATGCACAGCCGCGGCACCAGCCAGACCATGGACAGCCTGGCGGTCTACGGCGATGTGATGGCCGAGGTGCGCACCGAACTGCACGCCGCCACCTCATGCGCCCTCAGCGCCGGCGTGCGCCCCGAGCAGATCATCTGGGACGTGGGCCTGGGGTTTGCCAAGACCACCGAGCAGAACCTGGAGCTGCTGCGGCGCCTACCGGAACTGACCGAAGCCGGTTGCAGCAGCGGCAGCAACACCTGGGCCGACGCTCCCATGCTCGATCCAGCCGCTTGCACACATGACCATGGTCATGACCATGGTCAGCTGCAGAAGGGGTCCGCAGACCCACCACGCTCAGCGCAGCCGCACCAGAACAAGCCGCCTTCAGCCCCCTACCCCCTGCTGGTAGGCCCCTCGCGCAAGCGATTCATTGGCGCCGTGCTCGATGAACCCCGCCCCCGCGCCAGGCTGTGGGGCACAGCGTCGGTGTGTGCGCTGGCCACAGCTGCCGGCGCCCGGGTGCTGCGCGTGCACGATGTGGGCCCCATCGCCCAGACGGTGCGCATGGCAGCTGCGATCAGCCCTCGCTGACCCCCTCGATTTTGTCTTCGATCTCCTGATAGAGCTCCTGCAGCTGGGCGATGTTCTCGTCGGAGGTTTCCCAGTACCCGCGGCCGTTGACCTCGAGCAGGGTTCCCACGATGCGTCTGAAGCTGTGGGGGTTGAGTTCCATCAACCGCTGGCGCATCTCAGGGTCGTTGATGAAGGTGTCGTTGGCTTCCTCATAGACGAAGTTGTCAACGGCGCCACTGGTGGCACTCCAGCCCAGGGTGAAGTTGAGCCGCTTGGCCACCTCACGCACACCCTCGTAGCCGGAATTCAGCATGCCCTCGTACCACTTCGGGTTGAGCAGCTTGGTGCGGGAGTCGAGGCGGATCGTTTCGCTCAGCGAGCGCACCTGGGCGTTGGCGGTGGTGGTGTCGGCGATGTAGCTCGACGGGGCCTTGCCGTCATCGCGCAGCGAGGCGATCAGCTTGGTCGGATCGCTGTCGAAGTAGTGGCTCACATCAGTGAGTGAGATCTCAGCCGAATCGAGATTCTGGAAGGTGACATCGGCGGTCTTCATCACCGACTCGAACACCTCACGGCTCTGGTTCATCTCGCCGGGGTTGTCGGCGTTGAAAGCGAAGGTCTTGCGCGACAGGTACATCTCCTGCAGCTCGTTCTCTTCTTCCCAGGTGCTGTTCTCCACCGCCAGGTTGACATTGGAGCTATAGCTGCCGCTGGCATTGGAGAACACGCGGGTGGCGGCATCGCGCACGCTGATGCCGTCTTTGGCGGCCTGCTCGAGGCTGTGCTTGCGCACAAAGTTCATCTCGAGGGGCTCATCAGCCTCGGCGGCCATCTTGACGCCCTGATCAATCAGGGCCATCTGGTTGATGAACAGGTCGCGGAACACGCCACTGCAGTTCACCACCACATCGATGCGGGGGCGGCCCAGTTCTTCCAGCGGGATCAGCTCGAGCTTGTTGACCCTCCCCAGCGAGTCGGGCATCGGACGCACGCCGATGAACCACAGGATCTGGGCCAACGACTCGCCGTAGGTCTTGATGTTGTCGGTGCCCCAGAGCACGCAGGCAATCGTCTCGGGCCAGGTGCCCTGCTCGATCTTCTGACGCTCGATCAGGCGATCGACCACCACCTTGGCCGCAGCAACCGCAGCCTTGGTGGGGATCGCCTGGGGGTCGAGGGCATGCAGATTCTTGCCGCTGGGCAGCACGCCGGGGTTACGGATCGGGTCACCGCCGGGACCCGGCAGCACGTACTCACCATCGAGGGCCCGCAGCAGGCTCTCCATCTCGAGATCGGCGCAGACCTGCTCAAGGCAGAACTGCAGGTAGCCGAACAACTTGTCGAGCTCGGCCTGATCCACATCAGGGAATCCGGCCGTGCGGCAGGCCGCCAACCAGGGGCTCGGCAGCTTGAAGCCAAATTGCTCGAGCAGGCCAAAGAACCAGGCAAAGTTGCGGCGCAGGGTGACGCGGCCATCGGCGCCGGTGACCGCTTTGACCATGGCGCCCACAGCCGCGCGCGATGTCTCGGTGATGACGCGGTTGAGCTCGACATCGGCGAGCACACCGTCGTCGTTGCCCTTGTACACGTCTTCAATGGTGCGCCCCCGGCTTTCGGCCAGCAGGGCCGGCAGCGACCGCAGGCCATCGTCGTCGCGCTCGAGGGCGGCGATGTTCACCAGGGTGGCGATCGCCTCTTCGGCGGTGGGTGGCTTGCCGATCGTGTGCAGGCCGCAGGGCAACAGCCGGCTCTCGATCTCCATCAGCTGGCGGTAGACCGCGCCGACGACGCCATCGCGGCCATCAAGGTCGAGCTCGGAGGCATCGACCTCGGGCAGGTCAACGTCCTTGTCGAGGTTGCACTGGCGCGCGGTCTCGATGATGGCGTTGACGATCTGCACGCCGCGGGAGCTTTCGCGCAGCTGCTGGTAGCTACCCACGAGCTCGCCCAGCTCCTTGAGACCCTTGTAGAGGCCAGCATTTTCAGCCGGTGGCGTCAGGTAGCTGATCGTCTCGGCGTAACCGCGCCGTTTGGCAATCGTCGCCTCCGACGGGTTGTTAGCGGCGTAGTAATAGAGGTTCGGCAGGGCGCCGATCAGCGAGTCGGGGTAACAGGTCTCGCTCATGCCCATCTGCTTGCCGGGCATGAACTCGAGCGAGCCATGGGTGCCGAAGTGCAGCACCGCATCGGCGCCCCACACCTTCTCCAGGTAGGTGTAATAGGCGGCAAAACCGTGGTGGGGGCTGGCGCTGCGTGAGTACAGCAGGCGCATCGGGTCGCCCTCGTAGCCGAAGGTGGGCTGCACGCCGACAAACACATTGCCGAAGTGGCGGCCGTAGATCAGCAGGTTGGTGCCGTCACTGTTGAGGTTGCCGGGGGGCTTGCCCCAGTTCTCTTCCAGTCGCTCGGAGTAGGGCGTCAGCCGCTCGTACTCCTCGACGCTCATGCGGTGGGCGATCGCCAGCTCGGGGGCGCCCTCCATGGCCTCGGGGTCCTTGAGCACCGCCTCCATCAGCTCCTTGCTGGTGGCCGGCAAACCGCTGACGTCGTAGCCCTTGGCGCGCATCTCTTCCATCACCCTGTGGATGGAGCCGAACACGTCGAGGTAGGCGGCGGTACCGACGTTGCCCTTGTCGGGGGGAAAGCTGAACACCGTGATTGCCAGCTTCTTGGTGGCGCGGGGCTTGATGCGCAGTGAGGCCCAGCGGATGCAACGCTCGGCGATGGCCTCGACCCGGTCCTGCAGGGTGTGGGCCTTACCCGTGGCATCGTCGCGGCCGCTGAGCACGATCGGCTCAATGGCGCCGTCGAGCTCGGGGATCGCAATCTGCAGTGCCACCTGCACCGGGTGCAGACCCAGATCGCTCTCTTCCCATTCCTGGGTGGTCTGGAACACCAGCGGCAGCGCCACCATGTAGGGGCGGTTGAGCTTCTTGAGCACCTCGATCGCCTTGGGATGGTCCTGACGGGCAGGACCACCCACCAGGGCAAAGCCCGTGAGTGAGACCACGCCATCGACCAGGGGCTGATCAGGGTTCAGCGGGTCATAGAAAAAGGCATTGACCGGCTTGGTGAAGTCGAGCCCGCCGCAGAACACCGGAATCACGGTGGCGCCGCGGAACTCCAGCTCCTGGATCACCGCCACATAGTGAGCCTCATCGCCGGTAACGATGTGGCTGCGCTGCAGCACCAGACCAATCACCGGTCCCTTGCGTGCTGTCTCGCTGAGATCGGCTCGGCTTGACGTCCAGTTGAGGTACTCCTTGAGGTCCTCGAACATCGAGGGAGCCAGCGGGTGCCAGATGCCCAGATCGGGGAACACCACCGGTTCTGCCACCTCAAGTGCGGGCCGGTCGTCGGCGCTCTTGGGGAAGACGTACTTGTCAGCCAGCATCAACAGGAAATTCCTGAGGTTGTCTGGCGTGCCGCCCAGCCAATACTGGAAGCTGAGCATGAACGAGCGGGCGTCCTGCGCCTTCTCGACGGGCAGGTACTTGAGCACCGTCGGCAGCGTGTTCAGCAGCTTCAACATGGCGTCCTGGAAGCCGGCACCGCCGGCCTCCTTGCGCTTTTTCATGAAGCTGGCGATGGCCGACTTGCTCTGGCCGAGCTGGGCCATTGAGAAGGTGCCCAGCTTGTTGAGGCGCATCACCTCGGGCATCGACGGAAACACCACCGCCGCCTTGAGCCGCTCACGGTGGGGCGCCACCGCCTCGACCACCTTCTGGGCCAGGTCCTCGATGAAGATCAGCGAGGCGATGAACACATCGGCCGCCGCCACATCGGCGCAGAAATCGGCATAGTTGCCCGGGTCGCGCAGCTCTTCGATCAGATAGCCGCTCAGGTCGATGGCCAGGGGCCCGTTCTGATCGTTGAGGCTGGTGGCCGCCTGGGTCAGGGCGTTCTGGTACTGGGGCTCGAGCACCACATACACCGCCTTCATGACGGCACCGGGGTGGTTCTCGGCAGGGCTGACCCGACGGTTGGCGGAGCGGACCTGCGTGAACATGCGGCCAGATTGAGCAATGTGAAGCAGCCTACGAAGTGCAGGGCCATCGGCGCGGGCCACCGCTCAAGCCGTTACAGCTGGCCCATAGGCTCAACCTCACTCACAACGACCCCCATGGGCCAGACGCCCGACGCTGCTGCCAAACCGGTGCCCGTTGTGGTTGCGGGCGCCCTGGGGCGCATGGGAGCCGAGGTGATCAAGGCCGTCACCGCGGCCCCCGACTGTGAACTGGTCGCTGCGATCGACACCACCCCAGGCAAAGAGGGCGCCGATGTGGGGCTCGAACTGGGCCTGGGCGAGCTCGAGGTGGCCCTCACCGCCGACTTCGAGGGGGCGCTCTGCCTGGCCAGCCAGAACGCCCGCAACTCTGGCCCGGGCGGCGGGGCCGTGCTGGTCGATTTCACCCACCCCAACGTGGTCTATGAGCACACCCGCGGCGCCATTGCCTATGGGGTCCATCCGGTGATTGGCACCACAGGCCTGAGCCCCGAGCAGCTCGGTGACCTGGCCGTGTTTGCCGAGAAGGCCTCGATGGGGGGGGCCGTGATCCCCAACTTTTCGGTGGGCATGGTGCTGCTGCAGCAGGCAGCAGCCGCGGCGGCGCGCTTTTACGACTACGCCGAGCTGACCGAACTGCACCACAACCGTAAGGCCGACGCCCCCAGCGGCACCTGCATCAAAACCGCCGAGCTGATGGAAGAACTCGGCAAAGCCTTCAACCCACCCCAGGTTGACGAGCACGAGAGCCTGCAGGGGTGCCGCGGCGGGCAGCGCGACAGCGGCCTGCGGTTGCATTCGCTGCGTCTGCCTGGCCTGGTGGCCCACCAGGAGGTGATGTTCGGCGCCCCCGGCGAGACTTACACCCTGCGTCACGACACGATCGACCGCAGCGCCTACATGCCGGGCGTGCTGCTGGCCGTGCGCAAGGTGCGTCAGCTGGGCGGGCTGGTGTATGGCCTCGAGAGGCTGCTCTGATGCTGATTCCGCTGCGCCCCGGCGAACTGACGCGCCTGATTCCGGCGGTGGCCACCGGCCCGCAGTTCAATGCCTGCAGCGGCAACCCGCGCAAGATCCTGCAGCGGGTGCTGATCGCGGTCATCGGCGGGGTGATTTCGCTGCTGATCAGCCAGAGCCTGTTTTCAAGCCGTTGGGGTCCGGTGTGGCTGGTGGTGGGTTTTGTCTTTCTGCTCTACCTGCTGTGGGGCCCGATTCTCGAAGCCGGGCGGCGCAACGCCACGCTGAGGCGCTACCCGGCAGCGGCGATCTTTGAGGGCCAGGTGGCCGACCTCGAGCAGCGCGAGGTGGTCGAGGAGCGGCGCGAGCAGGCCGACAAGAGCGGCCGCCTGGAACTGGTGGAGAACACCCGCACCTGGATGAGTCTTGAACTCGAAGATGACGACGGCTACCTGGGGCGGATCCGCTTCCCGATGGAGAAGAAACACCAGCAGATCCGGCGCGGCATGGTGGTGCGGGCACTGGTGCTGAGTGAGCGCAACGACTTTTCGAGAGTGGGCGCCATCAGCGATGCCTGGCTGCCGCAGATCAAGCTCTGGGTCGGCGAGTACCCCTACCTGCTGAAACCCGCCTTTGAAGAGCTCTGCCTCAGGCGCCTGCGCTGAGCTCGCAATATTGCGTTACAATTGGCGTAACACTTCGAAATGACGCGCCATGACCCAGGCCACACCTGCCGCTCCTGGAACCATCCGCGGCGCCACCGTCACCACCGAGGACGGCGGCCGCCTCAATGCCTTTGCTACCGAACCCCGCATGGAAGTGGTGAGCGTGGAAAGCGGCTGGGGCTTCCACGAGCGCGCCGAAAAGCTCAATGGCCGCATGGCCATGCTGGGTTTCATTGCCCTGCTCGCCACCGAATTTGCCCTGGGCGGCGAAGCCTTCACCCGCGGCCTGCTGGGCATCGGTTGAGATCACTCGCAGCGGCGCGTCATCGCCGCATAGCGTTGAGCCGCAGTCATTGGGCTGCGGCTTTTTTGTTGCTCGCTTGACGTTGTGCCCGCCGCTGCAGCACCCATGAGCGCCGCCGCCCCCTTCGCCCTGGTGCGGGGCTGCGGCCCGACAGGGGCGCTCGCTGCGCTGGCCCTCTGTGATGCCGGCTGGCGCGTGGAACTGCACGATCCAAGCCGCAAAGAGCAGTTGCTGGGGCGACAGCGGGCCTATGCGCTGACCCATTCGAGCCAGGTGCTGTTGCAGCGGCTCAACCTGTGGGAGGGGCTGGCTGCGCAGTTTGTCGCCTTTGGCCAGCTCGATCTGGCCGATCTGGGCAGTGGCGGCGACGAGGTCTGCTTTGACGCCGATCAACTGGGCCTGAGCGCTGTCGGTTGGATTGCCGAGCACAGCAGCTTGATGCAAGGGCTGTTGCAGGCGCTGGAAACCAATGACTGCGTGCAGTTGTCACTCGGCACCAGTGCGCCAGCCGAGAGCGGCAGCAGCTGCGATCTGATCGTGGCGGCCGATGGGCCCCAATCGCCCACCCGCAACGCGCTTGGCATCGATTGCTGGCACTGGCACTACGGCCAGCAGTGCCTCACCGCCCAGGTCGATCTGCGCGGCAGCTCTGCCGGCAAGGCCTTTGAGCTGTTCAGGCCCGAGGGCCCCATGGCGCTGTTGCCCCTGGGGGGGCAGCGGGTGCAACTGGTCTGGAGCGCCTCCCCGGCGCGTTGCCGCCAGCTGCAGACGCTCACGGCCAACGGCTTTCTGGATCATCTAGCCGGGGTGCTGCCCGATCGCTTCCAACCCGATCAACTGGTCGTGGCTCCGCAGAGCTTTGAGGTGGGACTGGCCCTGGCCCGCCGGCTGCAGCGGGGCCGCACGCTGCTGCTCGGCGAAAGCGCCCATTGCAGCCACCCGGTGGGGGGCCAGGGGCTCAACCTCTGCTGGCGCGATGTGGCCGTGCTGCACCGGCTGGCGCGGCGCGTCAGCCAGGGGCGCCTTGGCGCCGCAGCGCTGCCCCGGCAGTACGCATTGCGCCGCTGGCCCGATCTGGTGCTCACCCTGGCCGCGACCGATCTGCTGGTGCGGGTGTTTTCCAACCGCGCTGCCCTGCTGCTGCCGCTGCGTCGGCTGGCTTTGGCGGTGCTGGCCCGCTCACGGGTGCTGCGCAGGATCACCCTGGGCGTCATGACCCATGGCCCTTGCCGCCTCCCACCAGGCTGATCACAGTGGGCCCATGGTGATCAGCACCACCCCACAGCCGCCCCCCGCCCCCGCACTGCTGCGCTTCCTGCGCCAGCAGCTTGGCCTGAGCGAAAGCGCCCTGGCCCTGGGCCTCAAACAAGCCGATCAGGAGCAGGCCCCATTGCCAGTGGTGCTGTGGCGCTATGGCCTGATCAACCTCGAGCAGCTCGATGCGGTGCTGAGCTGGCAAGACCAACAACCCTGAGCAGCCTGCTCAGCTGTAAATGATCAACGACTCGACGGGATGGGGTTCGGGCAGGCGCGCCCTGCCGCCCAGGCCCGCGAGCTCGGCCACAAAGCCAAACCCGCAGAGCTGCCCCCCGGCTGCGCTGACCAGCTGCGCGCAGGCAGCTGCTGTGCCGCCCGTCGCCAGCAGATCATCGATGACCAACACCTTGCCGCCGCCGCTGAGGGCATCGCTTTGGATCTCCAGGCGATCGGTGCCGTACTCGAGGGCGTAGTCGACACCCGTTACAACTCCCGGCAGCTTGCCGGGTTTGCGCACCGGCACAAAGCCCAGCCGCACAGCGGTGGCCAGAGCCGTACCAACGATGAAGCCGCGCGACTCGATCCCCACGATCAGATCGGGCTGCAGACGCTCACAAACAGCACCGAGCTGTCGAATCACCTCCTGCCAGCCCTCGGGATCGCGCATCAGCGGCGTCAAATCGCGAAACAGGATGCCCGGCTTGGGGAAATCGGGGATCTCGCGCACCAGGCCGCGCAGGTCGATCGCGGTGGTCATGGGCCTCTAGCCGGCAGCCATGGCATCATCGCAGCCATGGCCTCACCGACCGCCGCGCCCCTGCCCCGCCGTGGCATCGAACGGCTTGATCTGATGCTGCTGTGCGCCGAGGCCCTCGACCTCAACGGCGCCGAAGCCACGCTTTGGCTGAGCGAGGAGCTCGGTCTCACTGAGGTGGTCAGCGACCGGGTTGAGCTGTGGAAGCAGCGCTGCCACAACCCGCTGCGTCGCCACGTGCGCCGCGGCAGCCTCACCCCCAGCGAAACCGACGCCCTGATTCAGGTGCTGTGCAGCCAGTCCGAGCGCCTCTACCCGCTGCTCAGGGCCCTGTTATCGGCTCAAGAGCCACTCGACATCTCCCAGCAACGCTGGGCCCTGTTTGAAGAGCGGTTGCGCGAGCTGATTCGCGAGCGGCTCAATCCAAGGCGCAGTGGGGTGCAGACCCTGCTGGATCCGGTGGGGGGAGCGCCCCAGCGGCGGCAGCTGATCCGCACCATGGCCCTTGCAGCAGGGCAAGGTGGCTTCGAGCGGCTCAAGGCCAGCCTCATGGACGCCAGCAGCTGACGGTGATGAAACAGACCCTGCGTTTTGATCAGATCAGCTGCCGCCTTCAGGTCGAAGGCCTGCCCGATGTCTCGGCAGGTCAAGGCAGTGATGCCATCGGCATCGTCACCGGCTGGAACCTGCAATGGGCCGGCAGACCCGAACTCGAGGGCAAAAAGGAACACCTGCAGGCCCTCATGCAGGCCGTTCTGCCCTACGCCAGGTTGCTGCTCAGCGACGCCCCGCGGCTGCAGCACAGCCTGGATCAGTCCGTGCAGGTGACACCGGCTGGCCCCGGTGTGCACCGGCTGACCCTGCGCAGCAGCCAGCCGGATACCCCGGCGCTGGAGGTGAGCCTTGACGATGCCGAGCTGGCCGATCTGGTGCGGGTGCTCGATCAGCTGCGCCTTGAGCCAAGGCTGCAGTTGCAGCTCGAGCTGCCTGCCGCCCAGCCATTGCGGGGGCGCCAGCTGCAGGCGCGCATTCCCAAACGCCAGCGCCTTGCCGCACCAGTCGCTGCCTTGCTGGTGCTCGGCGTGAGCACCGCTGCCTCGCTGCTGCTGCCGGCGCCCAAGCTGGTGAACGTTGAGGCCACAACGAGCAAGCCCACGCCCAGGCGTTGACGCCTGAGCTGAGGTCTGCACACTGGTCTGTGCAGGCACATTGCGACGCGACCCATGGCGCTCTCCTGGCCCGAACTGCGGCAGCGGGTAGCGCGGCTGGGCACCAATCTCGATGTGGTGGTGCGCAGCGATCCTGAGGTCTGCGGGCTCAGCGGAGACGGGTTTCACCTCTCGTTGCATCACGGCGGCCAGGGCGATTGCCAGGTGGGAGCCCTGCACCTGATCGATTGCCCCAACGAACTCGTGCTCAGCGAGTTCGAACGCTGGATGCGCGATGCCGGTTACAACCTGACGCCATGAAAAGTCCCAAGCCCGCCAAGGCACGGCGTGTCTTCCGGCGTCGCCCCCCCGCCGTGCGCTGGAAGCAGATCGCCTCGGGCCTGCTGCTGATGGCTCTCGGCGCGGGATTGCTCATGGGGCTGATGCAATTGCCCGAGCGGCTCGACACATTGCTGCTGGTCAGCACAGCGATCGCCAACCTGATCGGCGGGCTGGGGCGCTTTCTGCTCGGTTTGCTGCAGCTGCTGGGGGTGCTGCTGCTGGCCGTGGTCGCCATCGGCAGCCTGGTGCTGCTGCTGGCGGGGCTTGTGCGCCTGATCCGAGGCGTGCTGCGCCAGGGGCAAGGGGCGAGCCCCAGTCGCAAACCTCTGCGCCCAGGCCGCTAGAGCACCCACCCATGGCACACGGCAAAACCAAAAACAGCGGCAAGGGCAACACCACCGCCGAATGCGAGCAGGCCGATCGCTACCAGCCTTCGCAACTGATGGACGATGTGGCTGACGCCAAGACCAGCGGACGTCTCGATCGCCGCCTCTACGAACGTGAACTCACCCGCCTGCAGGAAGAGCTGGTCAAGATGCAGTACTGGGTCAAGGCCACCGGGTTTCGCCTGATCGTGCTGTTTGAAGGGCGTGATGCAGCCGGCAAGGGCGGCACGATCAAGCGCATCACCGAACCCCTCAACCCCCGCGGCTGCCGCGTGGTGGCGCTGGGCACCCCATCGGATCAGCAGAAGAGCCAGTGGTACTTCCAGCGCTACGTCGAGCACTTTCCGAGCGCCGGCGAGATCGTGATCTTCGACCGCAGCTGGTACAACCGCGCCGGTGTCGAGCGGGTGATGGGCTTCTGCAGCCCCCAGCAGGTGGAGGAGTTTTTGCAGTCGTGCCCCGAGTTCGAGCGCATGCTGGTGCGCAGCGGCATTGTCTTGCTGAAGTACTGGTTCTCGGTCAGCGACGACGAGCAGGAAGCGCGCTTTCAAGCACGCATTGACGACCCGACCCGGCGCTGGAAGCTCAGCCCCATGGACCTCGAAGCGCGCAACCGCTGGCAGGACTTTTCAGCTGCCAAAGATGCGATGTTTGCACGCACCAACATTCCTGAGGCGCCCTGGTTCACCGTGGAAGCCGACGACAAGCGCCGCGCCCGACTCAACTGCATCCAGCACCTGCTGGGCAAGGTGCCCTACCGCGACATGACACCGCCGGCGATCAAATTGCCCCGCCGCCCCAAGCGCAAACCCCAGGCTCGCCCGCCGATCAACGAGCAGTTTTTCGTGCCCAACTGCTACCGGTGAGCGTGGAGCACGCGGGGCCGTTGGCCTTAGGGTCACCCTTGAGCGACCATCCCCGCCGTGTTGTTTGACAACAACAAGCGTCCCCCCTGGCTGAACTGGTTGGTGCTGGCGATGTTCCTGTGGTCGTCGTGGCAACTGGCCGGTCTTTGGTTGGCGCGGCTCCATGGTTGAAACGGCCAGGCCAGAGGCCATGGATCTGATCGCGACCTATCGCAACGCCGGCTTCGGCCAACTTGCCGAGGTGATCGTTGACTTCTACAGGCGCCGCAGCGACCTCCATCGCCGCGGGGCCAGTTTTGGCGAGGAGGAACACAATCCCCAAAAGATCTCGACCGATATCTCCCTGGTGGCGATCGACCGCTCCGACCCGGAGGCTTATGGCCTGGCGGCCACGATCATGCGAGCAGTTGAAGCCGCACTGAGCCAGTACCTCAAGGAGAGGCCCCTGTTTGCCCAGGTCTGCCCCGAGCACAATCTGTTTGTCGTGCCGCTGTTCAACATTCAGCACTACGCACCAGGCGAAGGCTTCAAGGCCTGGCATTGCGACTGGAGCACGGCAGTCGACGCCACCGAACCCAACAACCGTGTGCTCGCCTGGATCCTCTACTGCAACGACGTGACAGAGGGCGGCACCGAATTCCTCTGGCAGCAGCAACACATCGACGCCATTGGCGGCTCACTGGCCCTTTTCCCGGCAGGCATGAGCCATGTGCACCGCGGCCAGATCAGCATGACGGCGAGCAAAACAATCGCCACCGGCTGGATCAACGCCGGCACGCTAGAGGCTTATCTGCAGCGCTTGTGCGAGGTGCCGCTGAGCTGAGTCCGCTGCGTGTCACAGGCCTGCAGACAAAGCAAAGCGGCATCCATAGCCTGAACCAAAGTGATTCGATCCCATGAAGGCTCTGGTGTTGGCGGCTGCGCTGCTCGCCCCCTGGTGCTGCAACCGCACGGAGGCAGCCCCGATCCGCTGCCCTGGCACCAACACGGTGGAGATGCGCGCCTGCGCCGAACAATCGTGGCAGCAGTCTGACGCTCAGTTGCGCAAGAAACTGCCCCAGCGGCTGATGCGTCAATGGCACGAAGCCACCAAAGCATTGTGCAGCGCCGCTTATGGGTCCTACAAGGACGGCACGATCTACCCCCAGCTGATGGTTGGCTGTGATGACCGTCTCAATCGAGCCCTGCTCCAGGAGTTTCGCCCACTCGAGCGCAGAGGCAGCCCCTGATGCATGCGCCCGCCCGAAAGGATTTCCTTAGGCGATCACTTTGTTCGATCGCAACTGAACCATAGCCAGCCATGTTCAGCAAAGGGCTGCTTCGATGTCTGGCCTATTGCTGTTATGGCTTCATGCTTGGCGCCTGCGCACCTGCATTGAACCAGGCGCATACAAGCCCCTGTCAAGACGGAAGCAGGCGATGTGCCGCCGCCCATGCGCCCAAGGGGATGCGCGGTGTCTACAAGGGACACCGCATGATCAAAGCGCAATGGATGAACACCATCAACCGCGAATCCAGGGCATCCGATATCGGTGTCAAAGCCCAATGGGCACCCATCACCGAGCACCGCCAGGAGCTTGACCATGCCCCAGAATGGATTGAGCACCTCATCCAGATCTGGCCATATCACACGATCAGCTCAACGAGCTCCTGGAGGCACTCAAGGTCAATCCAGAGCTCCAGAAGCAGCTCCGTGGAGCAGTGAATACCGAGGCGGCGACTGCCATCGCACAAGCAGCCGGCTTTTCAATCGACGCAAACGATCTCAAGGCGATCCAAACCGAGCTCACAGAAGCCGAACTGGAATCCATGGCTGGCGGCGGCTCTGTGTTTTGTCACAGACAGGTGGATGTCAACTGCAAGTAATGCAAAACCAGGGGACGCGGGGTCACTGAAATGTCACAGGAGCAACTGAATAGCTTTTTAGAACCATCCAATCTGACGCTGCTTTGCAAGCCAAACTCGAAGCAGCAGACCATCTCGAAACCGTGATTGCACTTGCAAGAGAATCTGGCTTCAACACAGACAATACCGATTGGCTCAGGCACCAAGCACAACGCATTCTTCAACTGAGCGACGAGGAACTCGAAACCATTGCCGGAGGAGATCCCCACATAGCAGACAAAGCACTCCAAGCCTCTGGCTGCTTTAACTGCCGATGGAGCGTCAATGGCGCATCATAGAGACTATTCAAAACCCCGATCCAACACGGTTATTCATGCGCAAATGCATAATTGACAGAAACGAATTATACAACGAATTCAACAAGAAAACTCGCTTGACACCCACCTCAAAACAAATTCTATTCTTGACAACAATGAATAGACGATCCGAATAGACAACCTGAGTCGCAAGCTCGCCAACAGCTTTGAGGATGTTGCTAACCGGATCAGTTTTGCAACCCGAAAAAACGGAGAGGGTGTCCGTCCAGATAAACGCCAAAGAAGTCCAGGCAGGTCGTTTCAAGGGAAGCGACCCATGTTTCCAACAACACATCCAACAACGCAGACACCGCCAAATAAGCGGCATATCAGTTCTGTGCGTTCAGGAGTCAGGGACGCGAAAAACGACTTCGCATCATTCGACTTCATGATGCCTCACCCCGCTTCAGGACACCACCCAACCGCCACCTCCCGCCGAGGAACCCACTGAGCGCACCGTTTGGTCAGATGCTCGCCCTGGGAGTCGTGCTGTTCAGCGGGTCTTGCAGTAACCAGCGCCCGCATAACTGGACCCACCTGGGCAAGAGGTACCACCGCTGCCGCCAGCAGGGAAGAACTGCTGACCTGGTTTGTTGGCACGGCAATACCCGCTGCCCTTGTAACTGGATCCACCAGGGCAAGTGGTCCCGCTGCTGCCACCAGCAGGGAACATCTGCTGAGCAAAGGCAGGACTGGTGATCAGGGCAAGAGATGCCAGAACGCCCGTCAGACCAGTGGCGATGACGTTCTTCATCAGGTGCTTAACCAAAGGGGGAGGAGTGGGGCGTCAGCGACGGGAACGAAACTTGCGCCCACTGCCTCAACCTATGGACGGGTCGAACACCTCCATAGACCGACGATTTAAACGAGGTAGCGGGGTTGACTGCGAGCAGGCAGTGGGGATGTTCACAAAAAAATCCCTGGCGTGTTCGACTCCGCCAGGGATAGGTCTTCCGCCGCTCATGAGTCTCAACAGTATTAGGTATTCACACTCACTTGATGGCGGATTCCCGAACGTGTTCAAGCAGGCACGCTCACCCTCCCCCCGACCCGCTTAGGGGCACCACCCAACCGCCACCTCCCGCCGAGCAACCCACTGAGAACACCGCTTGGTCAGATGCTCGCCCTGGGGGATCAGACCCTGATGGATCGGACAGGTCAGCACCGTGACGCAGTGCCTGCCCACCTCGTAGTGGAAGTGCTGACAGGTGATGCAGACAGCACCAGAGCGGGCAGGACGCAGGACATCCACATCCAGGTAGTCCCACTCCTCTGGAGGCGTGGCAGAGGGAACAGGGCGAGCGGCGGTCATCTCGATCAATTAAGTACTTCTGTACTACTCGCCTTCTCTGGATGAGTCAAGCGGCATAGGCACTTGCCCATAGACCACATGGTCTCCCCCAGTGCCCATAGGTTGTATCAGAACTTGTTCGCCTCATGAAGCACCTGCTCCTTCTCGTCGCTGCATCCGCCTGTTTTTCCTC
>Ga0194129_10001712_pt1 | contig 35081 bp, 24 predicted proteins | sample TA2KigCa35mmetaG_FD_150862 | JGI IMG/M metagenome (GOLD analysis project Ga0194129, IMG submission 150862) | Freshwater microbial communities from Lake Tanganyika, Tanzania - TA2015038 Kigoma Deep Cast 35m | ecosystem: Environmental > Aquatic > Freshwater > Lake | place: Tanzania: Lake...
TTTAATATTCTAATTTTTCGAACAGCTAGCTGCAACAAATCTTACAATTGCGTTTGCAGTTTTTGGCCGCCAGAGCAACGGTGCGTGAGCTTCGTTCAAGGCCGTAAACGACGATAAACGCAGATGAAGCGATACCATCTTCTTGACTGTCGCCTCCGACAACAAATCGGAATTCCCACCACGGATCACCAAAACGGGTACCTCTTTCAACGCATCAAAAAACGGCCAAAGCGTTGGTTGCGGTTTTGAAAAATCAAGCGTGAGAAAGCTACGCGACAAAGCGGCATCATAAGTGAGCGCCACACCCCCCGACCTCGTCTCGCGAAAACTCATCTTTGTGAGATGATGCCATTCGCTCTCATCAAGATCGGTAAAATCAGGATTCGAATTTTTTATACGTTGGAGGGCTTCTTCCATTGTCTTCGGCATCGCGCCTTTGCCAACATAGGACGCGATACGTTTGAGCCCCTCCGTTTCCAACACCGGACCAATATCATTAAGGATCACGGCTTCAATCAATTCAGGCGCTGTGACACCCAACAGCATCGTGATCAGACCACCACGCGATGTGCCTAAAAAAATCGCGCGCTTTATCTTCAATGATGCAAGCATTTGCCGCACATCAACCGCCTCAACCATGATTGTATAATGCGCAGCATCACGCGCGAATTGCGAGCGTCCACGCCCCCGATAATCAAACGCAACCACGGGGCGACTTGTGTTCGATGCAAAAATTTCGGCAATCGCATCAAAATCGTCCGCATTACGCGTCAGGCCTGGCAAACACACAATCGGCGTTAAAGACGAAGTCAGATCACCATAGACGCGCGCATAAAGGCGAATGCCGTCGCTTGATTGAAGAAAAATCGATTGTGCGCTCAAAATTGCTTCCACCTCTAAAGTGAAGCGCCCCGTTTCAAATCATCACGCAGTGAAGTTTCGCTTTTGCCATCAAGTCGTGCGCGATAGATTTGCAAATTCTCCATCACGCGCTGCACATAGATCCGCGTTTCCGTCACCGGAATTTTTTCAATCCACCGGATCGGATCAATCGCTTTGTCGCGCGGGTCGCCATTGGTCGCGATCCATCGTCTCACATTACCTCGACCCGCATTATAGGACGCAATCGCCAAACAATAGGAACCGCCCCAATCTTCGACGAGTTCGGCAAGATGCGTGCTGCCAATCGTGACATTATAGGCCGGATCCGCGGTCAGTTTTTCAGCAGCAAAACTGATATTCGCTTTCTTCGCCGTTTCTTGCGCGGTAGCAACCATCAATTGCATGAGGCCGCGCGCGCCAGCAGAAGAAATCGCATTCGGATCAAATGAGCTTTCCTGCCGCGTAATCGCGTAAATGAGCGAGGCTTCAAGCGGCGGTGAGGAAGGCAAGGGAAAACCGTCAACCGGCCAATTCTCTAAATCAAATCCATAATTTTTTTGTTGCGCGGCCTTTCCTGCAATCGTCACTAAGCGCAAATCACGATAGGAAGCGCCGAGCGACGCAAGGGCCGAAAGCGTTGGCGCATCAGGCACACGCTGAATGAAATCGCTTGCAATCGGTGCAATAAAATCACCTGCATCCGCATCAAGCAACAGTGTGACCGCTTGAAAAAGTTGATCGCCCGACGCACGGTCAAAATCAGGTTGCGGAGCCGCGCGGAAATTGATTTTGTTTTGTTGCAAAGCTTCACGCGCGAGCATGCCATAGTAAGAAAGCGGCGCACGCGCCGCGCGAGTAAGCGCTTCACGCGCATCAAGATTTTGTGCTTTGCGTGCTTCGGCAATCCAATATGCCGCACGGATTCGCCCCGCTTCAATGGTCGCTTTCTTCTCGGAGTCGGTGAAAAAATTTTCTGCGCGCGCCGCATCTCCAGAAAGATCAAGCGTGAACATACCCGACATAAAAGCGGCATCCGCAAGCGCGGATGCATTCATACCCGGACGCGGTTTTAAGAGATCAAGAATGAGATCAAGCTTTTGCGTTTCAACAAGACGACGCGCCAAAACACGGCGCTCCGTCCACCACTCATCAGGGCGGGGTGGCGCTTGATCTTTCGGAATCCGTGAAAGCGCTTGAAAAGCGACTTCCAGACGATCCGCACGCCGCAAAAACTGCGCTTCAGAGAGAATATAACCCGGCTCTGATTTCAGCGAAGATGACGCGCTCTTTAATAGTTTTTCAGCATCCGCATCTTTCTTGCCAACAGCAATACGAATCTTCGCAAGCGCCAGAACTGCACCTTGCGCCTTCTCTGCGGCGCGCAATGCCGCCGCCCAATTTTCTTGCGCGATCATGGTTTCAACGCGTTCGCGATGATCACCCGTGGTGAGTGCCTCATCAAAAACTTCAAGAATGTTGTTTTCAAGTTCAGCGCTGAACGGATCTTCACGCCAAGCTTTCCGGATCGTGTCGGAGGCCTCTTTCACACGCCCTTCATCTTGCAGAGCCAATGCTTTGAGATAGCGGCCCGTCGGCGTCAGCGGTTGATGCGCACCAAAGAAAGAGAGGATTTCAGGCGTTGCGTGTTTGTCTCTGTAAAGCGCTTCTTCGCCTTTGCGACGAATAAAGGCCACCGTCGGCCAATCGCGATATTGGGAGAGGAAAGCGGCAATTCGATCAAAGCCCGCTTTTTCCGGATTGGTCCGAAGCGCGACCCATTCCGCAACAAGCCGCGCTAAGGGATCATTGAGAGCGACGACTGCCGCATCCCCGCTCGCCAAATCTTCATTGCGATAAGCAGCGATTGCCGCACTTAGTACTTTTGAAAGCTCGGCTGATGGGCGGATATTGTCAGGAAGATCCGCAAAGGCCGGGAGACTTCGGAAAGGCCAAGCGGCACAAGCGCCCAAAACCGTCCCGAGAAATGCCCGTCTGACGATCACTTACGCCTCCACTTACCATCGACCCCCGCTCTTGCGCGATTCTTGAGGGCTTCGCCATTCCATAAGGACTATGATTGAAGAATACGGCGAGCCGATGGCCGTTGACAAAGGCCAGCACCCCTTCCGTTTAGAGACAGAAGCGGCTATGTCTTGGATCCGGTTTCTAAAAAAACCAATGAAGAAAATCTGTTTTCCGGAGTCCCTTTTTATGTCGCGCGCCATTTTCAAGGGTTCAATCCCTGCCCTCGTCACGCCTTTCAAAAATGGCGCTTTTGATGAAGAGAGCTTTCGCAATCATGTCTCATGGCAAATCGCCGAACGTTCAACCGGTCTCGTACCCGTGGGTACGACGGGTGAAAGCCCGACGCTCTCGCATGACGAACATAAGCGCGTGGTTGAAGCTTGCATCTCGGAAGCCAAAGGCCGCGTGCCCGTGATGGCGGGTGCTGGATCAAACAACACGGTCGAAGCGGTTGATCTCGCGCGCCATGCTGAAAAGGCGGGTGCTGATGCCGTGCTCGTTGTCACACCCTATTACAACAAGCCTAATCAAGAAGGGCTCTATCGGCATTTCAAAGCAATCAATGACGCGATTGGCATTCCGATTTTCATTTACAACATTCCGCCGCGCTCCGTCGTCGATATGTCGATTGATACGATGAAGCGGCTTTATGAACTCAAAAACATCGTCGGCGTGAAAGATGCGACAGGCTCGATAGCGCGCATCTCGCAACAACGTCAGGCCTTAGGTGCCGATTTCGTTCAGCTTTCCGGCGATGATATCATTGCGTTGCCTTCGGTTGCGTGTGGCGCAATGGGCACTATTTCGGTGATCGCGAATGTGGCCCCACGCCTGTCCGCTGAACGTATGGCAAAAGCCCTCGCCGGCGATATGAAGAGCGCACTTCAGTTGCAAGACAAGCTCGTGCCGCTTGATCAAGCAATCTTCATCGAGCCGGGCCTTGCGGGTGCAAAATGCGGCTTGAAGATTTTAGGCCGCATGAATGATGAAGTGCGTCTTCCACTCGTCAATGTGACGGCATCCACCGCCGCATCAATCCGCGCCGCAATGGTTCATGCCGGGTTGATCAACAGCTAATAGAGGCCATGTAGGCCCTATGGCTGAAAAAGACGCAAAAACTCGCCGCATCGCGGCTGAAAACCGCAAAGCGCGGTTTGAATATGCGATTGCGGACACATTTGAAGCGGGCATTGCGCTGCAAGGCTCCGAGGTCAAATCTTTGCGCGCGGGTAAAGCGACGATCGGTGAATCCTATGCCGCCGAGAAAAATGGCGAGCTCTTTCTGGTAAACGCCTATATTCCTGAATATCTCGAAGCCCATCAGTTCAATCACGAAACCAAGCGACCGCGAAAATTGCTCCTCCATCGCCGTCAGGTCGACAAGCTCGTTGGCGCGGTGCAGCGCGAGGGGATGACGATTGTACCCTTGAAGATCTATTTCAATGATCGTGGTCGCGCGAAGGTGGAAATTGCGCTCGCCAAAGGCAAAAACACGGCCGACAAACGCGAAACCGCCAAAAAACGTGATTGGGAGCGCGAAAAGTCCCGGCTTTTGCGGGATAAAGGGTGAGGGTTTCACCCAGCAAAAGCCTCAATTGACTTGGAAGGCCAAAACCCTATGATCCGCGCGCGTTTAGGCTTTTGGTTTCGCCTGACCTGAATTTCCCTGTGATCCGGCCGCTCCCTGATGGATCGGCATGCCGCGACAGAGAGGCGGCCTTTAAAACATGAATTTTTCCGAACTGGGCCTGAGCCCCAAAGTCCTCGAAGCGGTTACCGCTTCCGGTTATACAACCCCAACCCCCATTCAGGCTGAAGCCATTCCGCGCGTGATCGAGCGCCGCGATGTGCTTGGCATCGCACAAACCGGCACCGGCAAAACTGCCGCCTTCACGCTGCCCATGATTACGCTTTTGGAGCAAGGCCGTGCGCGGGCACGCATGCCGCGCACGCTCATCCTTGAACCCACGCGCGAACTCGCGGCACAGGTCGAAGAAAGCTTCGTCAAATATGGTTCGGGTCAGAAGCTGGATGTCGCGCTTTTGATCGGTGGCGTGTCATTTGGTGATCAGGACATCAAAATCACACGCGGTGTTGATGTATTGATTGCAACACCAGGGCGCCTGCTTGATCATTTCGAACGCGGAAAACTTCTTCTCACCGGAATTGAAATTCTTGTGATTGATGAAGCTGATCGCATGCTGGATATGGGGTTCATTCCCGATATTGAGCGCATCTGCAAGATGGTGCCCTTCACGCGTCAGACTTTGTTTTTCTCGGCCACCATGCCGCCTGAAATTCAACGCATCACCGATACGTTTTTACATAATCCAGCGCGTATCGAAATTGCGCGTGAGTCAACAACCGCAGAAACGATCACGCAATATCTTGTGGCGTCTTCAGGACATGCGGCGGAGAAACGCGAAACGCTTCGCCGTTTAATGCGCGATGCCACGGATGTGAAAAACGGAATCATTTTCTGCAATCGCAAAAGCGATGTGCAAATTGTTTATAAATCTCTCACCAAACACGGCTTCAGTGTTGCAGCGCTCCATGGCGATATGGATCAACGCGCGCGCATGGTAGCGTTGGAAGCGTTCCGTAATGGCACAACTCAATATCTCGTCGCTTCAGATGTAGCCGCGCGCGGGCTTGATATTCCTGATGTCAGCCATGTGTTCAATTATGATGCGCCGCATCACTCGGAAGATTATGTCCATCGCATTGGTCGCACGGGACGCGCGGGACGCTTGGGCACCGCCTATACGCTCATCACATCGCATGATGATAAGAGTCTTGCCGGCATTGAATCGCTGATCAAGAAATCCATTCCTTGGCTCGGCTCATCGCTTGCCGAAGCCGTGTTTGAACCCGCGCCGCGTGCAGAGAGATCATCACGCTCACGCGGATCTGATCGCGGATCATCCCGTCGTGCGCCACGTACGGAAAAAGCGCACGCAAAGCGCACAGAAGCAAAAGAAGCAATCGTTCAACGCGAAACACCAAAGCCTGAACAGCGCGAAACTGCAGCCGCTCGTCCTCACGCAGCGCAGAACAAGAAGCCACAGCATACGCCGCGCCATCGTCGTGACGATGATGGACGAACGCCTGTTGGATTTGGCGATCAAATGCCGGGCTTCTTAACGCGCGGAATAAAAGCAAAAGCGTGAGATAATGGGCTTCAGTGTTCGGCGACCACAAACGCTGCCGGATCGACCGGTTTAATGGCAACCGATTCACCACAGCCACAGGCCGACGTTTCGTTCGGATTGTTGAACACAAATTGACTCGTGAATTTGTCAGTCTTGTAATCCATCTCGGTGCCAATCAAAAACATCAGCGCCTTTGGATCAATGACAACTTTGACGCCCTTATCCTCAACCACATCTTCATGCGGTGCGAGGCTCTCGGCGTAATCAATCGTATATGACATCCCTGCGCAGCCACCATTTTTGACGCCCACACGAATGGCCGCGATCGGCTTTTCGGCATTTTCCATTATGAACCGGATGCGCGCGGCGGCGGCATCGGTCAATGACATCAGTTTGAGACGTGATCCTGCCATCTTACACTCCCCGGCCGGGATCAAGGCCCAGCGGATGATTCATCCTATCATATGGGGCTTACGCCCCAAACGCCAAGCCCCTCACCACATGTCGAGCGCAACACGCGCTTCTTCCGACATGCGGGACTGGTCCCAAGGCGGATCAAATACCATCCGCACCTCGACCGAGCGCACTCCTGGCACGGTGCTGACCGCCGTATCCACCCATACCGGCATTTCTCCCGCCACCGGGCAGCCCGGTGCGGTCAAAGTCATGTCGATCTCGACATGGCGATCATCATTGATCGCGATGCGATAGATGAGGCCAAGCTCGTAAATGTCTGAAGGAATTTCAGGATCATAAACAGTCTTCAACGCCGCAATGATGTCATCGGTCAAACGGTCAATCTCTTCCGGCGGCAAAGCTGACGGTGCGGTCAGCTCCGGATGGTTTGGCTTTTCTTCCGTTTTGGGAACAGCATCATTCATGACCAACTCTTCCCTTAATTCACGAAAACATCGATTGCGCTTTGCGCAACGCTTCAACCAGCGCATCGACTTCCGCATGCGTATTATAGAACGCGAAAGATGCACGGCATGTGGAAGTGACACCGAAACGTTTCAAGAGCGGTTGCGCGCAATGGGTGCCCGCGCGAACCGCCACACCCGAACGGTCGATGATAGTTGCAACATCATGCGCGTGCGCACCTTGCATTTCAAAAGCGACAATCGCGCCTTTGTCGGGCGAAGTGCCAAAAATACGGAGTGAATTTAACTCCGACAAACGCTCCATCGCATAATGGCCGAGCGACTCTTCGTGTTTCAAAGCGGCCGCGCGATCCATGCTCTGCATATAATCAAGCGCTGCGCCTAAGCCGATTGCCTGCACGATCGGCGGAGTTCCGGCCTCAAAACGATGCGGCGGTTCATTATAAGTGACCGTGTCTTCAGTGACCACGCTGATCATTTCACCGCCGCCATTAAACGGAGGCAATTTTTCAAGCAGCGAACGTTTGCCATAAGCCACGCCGATGCCTGTTGGGCCGAAGAGCTTGTGCCCAGTGAGACAATAAAAATCAACATCGAGAGCGCGCACATCGGTGAGCACATGAACCGCGCCTTGGCAGCCATCAACCATCACATAGGCGCCATGTTTGCGCGCAATCTTCACCATCTCGGCAATCGGATTGATTGTGCCAAGCACATTCGACATTTGCGAAATAGCGACAATCTTTGTCTTCGGCGAGAAAAGCTTTTCGTAAGCTTCCAAATCCAGCACACCGCGCTCGTCACAAGGAATCCATTTGATTACAGCACCATGACGTTCACGATGAAAATGCCAAGGCACAATATTCGAATGATGCTCCATCACCGAGAGAATGATCTCATCACCTTCTTTGAGCACCATCCGCCCCAAAGAGGCGGCAACAAGATTCATCGCCTCTGTCGCATTGCGCGTGAAAATGATCTCATCCGTTGAGGCCGCATTGATGAATGCGCGCACAGTTTCGCGTGCATGTTCAAAGGCTTCTGTTGCCGCATTCGCCAAATAATGGAGTCCGCGATGAACATTCGCATATTCATGCTCATAGGCATAAACCATACGATCAAGCACTTGTTTCGGCTTTTGCGCGGACGCGGCATTATCCAAATAAATGAGCGGCTTGCCATAAACCTGCTTCGAGAGAATCGGAAAATCTGCCCTCACCTTTTCTACATCGAAGTTCTTGGCATCAGCCATCACGCGCTCCGTGCTTTCAGCCAGGCTTCAGCGAGTGACTCAAGCGTATCGCGCAGGCCATCGTGCTCGAACTTCTCAAGCGCTTCGCCAACAAAGGCTCGCAACATCAAGGCTTCGGCTTCCGTCTTCGGCAATCCACGCGCCCGCAAGTAGAAAAGCGAATCTTCATCAAGCGCGCCGACCGTCGCCCCGTGACCGCAAGCAACATCATCAGCAAAGATTTCAAGCTCGGGCTTATTGTTCATTGTGGCGCCATCTTCAAGCACAATGGCGCGGCTCATCATTTTGCCGTCGGTTTGTTGTGCGCCTGGACGCACAATAATTTTACCTTGGAACACACCCGTTGATTCATCATCAAGCACATGTGCGAAAAATTCACGGCTTTGGCATTCGGGAACGGCGTGATCAACAACAAGCGTTGAATCGGCATGTTGCTTTCTATTTAGCAAACTCGCGCTTGAAATATCCGCTTTCGATTGCTCGCCTTCAAAACGGAAGAAAATCTGATGGCGTGATAACGCACCACCCATCACAAAATTATGACCGCGATAGACGCTCTCTCTGCCCATCGCACCGCCAAAAGTCGTAAGCACGGTGGCAGACTGATCAACGAGATTAAGGCGCAAGTGATCAATCTCGACATGATCACCAAGGCGCAATTCAAAAACGCTATCAATCAGCGAACCCGATACACCACCTTCGTGGGTTTCAACAATAAAGGCCTTGGCTGCATCACCAACATTCACCCGCACGCGCGGATAGGATGCATGAGCACCCGTCGTTACAATACGGATCACAATTGGTTTTGTAAGTTCAGTCTTTGCTGCAATCTCGATATCAAGGGCGCTTTCCGAAAAGGCAGCGTTTAAAGCGATTACAGGATCAGGTGAGAGTACACCCTTCTCATCAGCGCCATCATCAGCCAATGTCGAGACGGATTGAAGCTTCACGCCTTGCGGCAAAGTACTCGACAGGGAAGCCTCATAATGACCATCAACAAGTGTGATTTTATATGCATCAATGTCAGCAAGTGGTGACGCAATCGTCACCTTGCCGCCAGCCTGTGCCGGGGGCGGTGCGTTCTTCAAAAGCGCACGCAGATCTGTGTAATGATATGCCTCAATGCGGCGATGCGGCAGACCCGAATCGGCAAAACGCGCGAAGGCCGGTTTGCGATCAGCCGCAATCGACGCGCCTTGAGCGATCATCGCCTGCTCGGCTTCCGTCTTCAATGGCGTGATGTTTGACATTAATTCCTCAGGCTGCCGCATTGGTCACGTAATCAGAGTAACCATTGGCTTCGAGTTCAAGCGCCAATTCCTTACCACCGGTGCGCACAATCTTACCCTTTAACATGATATGCACTGTATCGGGCACGATATAGTTCAAAAGACGCTGGTAATGCGTGATGACGAGGAACGATCGCTTGGCCGAACGCAACGCATTCACACCTTCAGAAACAATCTTGAGCGCATCAATATCGAGACCCGAATCTGTTTCATCGAGAATGCCGATGGAAGGCTTCAAAAGCGCCATTTGCAAAATTTCCGTACGCTTCTTCTCGCCACCCGAAAAGCCGACATTGAGACCGCGCTTCAACATGTCCTGCGGAATGCCGAGTTTCTCAGCGCCCGCCTTCACGCGACGCATAAAATCCGGCGTCGTCAACTCATCTTCGCCACGACCCTTACGCTGCGCATTCAATGCCGCCTTCAAAAAAGTCATGGTCGCAACGCCCGGAATTTCGAGCGGATATTGGAAAGCGAGAAACACACCGGCAGCCGCGCGCTCATCGGGTTCCATCTCGAGCAAATTCTTGCCATCGAGCAAAATCTCGCCATCCAGAACTTTGTAATCTTCTTTGCCCGCGATCACATAAGAGAGCGTTGATTTGCCCGAACCATTCGGGCCCATGATCGCGGCCACTTCGCCATCGCGGATTGTCAGATTAAGGCCGTTCAGAAGCTTCTTCGTGCCCTCTTCAATGGCGACATGGAGATTGCGGATTTCCAACATGGTGAGTGTCCTAAAATTATGTCTGACTCGCCTTGCGCGTTATGATTTAGCCGACCGAACCTTCAAGGCTGATCGAGATGAGTTTCTGCGCTTCAACCGCAAATTCCATCGGCAGCTGTTGCAGCACGTCTTTGACGAAGCCGTTGACGATGAGCGCTGTCGCCTCTTCCGCCGACAAGCCACGCTGACGACAATAGAAGAGCTGATCTTCCGAGATCTTCGATGTCGTTGCTTCATGCTCGAACACGGCAGACGCGTTTTTTGATTCCAAATATGGAACCGTATGCGCGCCGCATGTCTCGCCGATCAATAGCGAGTCGCAATTTGTGAAATTGCGCGCATTCGTCGCTTTGCGATGTGCCGAGACCTGACCGCGATAGGTGTTCTGCGATTTGCCCGCAGAAATGCCCTTCGAGATGATGCGGCTCGTCGTGTTCTTGCCGAGATGAATCATCTTCGTACCGCTATCGACTTGCTGATAGCCGTTCGACACCGCGATCGAATAAAATTCGCCGCGCGAATTGTCGCCGCGCAAAATGCAGGACGGATATTTCCACGTGATCGCGGAACCGGTTTCAACCTGCGTCCAGCTGATCTTCGAATTCGCGCCGCGGCAATCGCCGCGCTTCGTCACGAAATTGTAAATCCCGCCTTTGCCTTCGGCATCGCCCGGATACCAATTCTGCACCGTCGAATATTTGATCTCGGCATCATCAAGCGCGACAAGTTCAACGACGGCCGCATGCAACTGGTTCTCGTCGCGTTGTGGCGCGGTGCAACCTTCGAGATAGGACACGTAAGAGCCCTTCTCGGCAAGGATGAGTGTGCGCTCAAACTGGCCCGTGTTCTTCTCGTTGATGCGGAAGTAAGTCGACAACTCCATCGGGCAGCGTACGCCTTCGGGAATGTAAACGAATGACCCGTCGGTGAAGACCGCGCAATTCAATGTCGCGTAGTAATTGTCTGTGACCGGAACAACTGAGCCAAGATATTTTTTGACGAGATCCGGATGATCTTTGATCGCTTCCGAGATCGAGCAGAAAATGACGCCGGCTTTTTTCAGTTCTTCCTTGAACGTCGTGACAACCGACACAGAGTCAAACACGGCATCAACCGCAACTTTTGACATCTGCACGCCTGCGAGAATTTCTTGCTCGCGGAGCGGAATGCCGAGCTTCTTGTAAGTGTCCAAAATTGCCGGATCGACATCATCCAATGTCTTCGGCGCCGCATTCTTTTTCGGCGCGGCGTAATAATAGGAATCGTTGAAGTCGATCTTCGGATAAAGCACACGCGCCCATTGCGGCTCATCCATCGTTTTCCAGCGACGATAGGCATCAAGGCGCCAGTCGAGCATCCATTGCGGCTCGCTCTTCTTCGCCGAAATAAAGCGGACGATCTCTTCGTTCAGCCCTTTCGGGGCCTTGTCGACCTCGAGGTCCGTAGTGAACCCATATCTATACTGATCGACATCGAGCTGTTTGACCTGCTCGACGGTTTCCTTAACGGCAACCATTTGACTCTCCTGACAAACCGGCTTCAAGGGCACGGTGTCACCTCAAACCCGCTTTTATCACGCGGCGCGGGTCCGCGTCTTCATTTTCCTCAGAATATCTTCGGACGCGGACAGAAATCGGATGACATCTTCATTCGAAGACGAATGACCAAAACTGACCCGCAACCCACCACTACCGATATCGGACGCCACGCCCATCGCGTCAAGCACATGCGACCTCTTGACCTTGCCCGAGGAACAAGCGGAACCCGAGGATAACGCCACCCCGGCGAGGTCAAAAGCCATAAGCGCCGTCTCGGCCGTGAGCCCTGGAATGGCAAAAGCAAGCGTGTTCGGCAGACGGCGCGCGTTTTTGCCAAAAATAACCGCGTCGGGCGCCAGCTTCAGAACCCCAGCTTCCGCCTCATCCCTAAGCGCTGCCAAACGAACGGCCTCCCCCTCAAGCACCGCCTCGGCCGCCGTACAGGCAGCGCCAAAACCGGCGATGAGTGCCGCTCCTTCAGTGCCGGCGCGAGCGCCTTTTTCCTGACCGCCACCACGGATCAGACGATCCTGCAAGCTCACCCCGCCCGACTTGAAAATGAGCGCGCCGATGCCCTGCGGCCCGCCAATTTTATGGGCCGAAAGCGTTAAGATATCGGCTCCCGCCGCCACCTGATCAAGCGGTAAACGACCCGCAACTTGCACCGCATCGGAATGAAGAAGCCCTCCATGCGCATGAACGATTTGCGAGATCGATGGGATAGGCTGAATGACACCTGTTTCGCTATTCGCAGCTTGAATTGAAACAAGAGCTCTGCCGCTGAGAGCACTGATTTTGTTGAGTTCTTCCTCAAGAATAGTGAGGTTTAAAAGTCCTTCACCATCGACAGGTAAAATCCGATGCGCGTCTTTCGGAACGCGCGCGCCTTCGAGGCCTGAAGGGTGTTCCACGGCGCTGATGAGAAGATGGGTGAAAGGACGTGGATCGCCGTCGGTTTTAAGGCCAAGCGTCAGGGCGGTCACATTTGCTTCCGTCGCCCCGCCTGTGAAAACAACATCGCGAGACGAGGCGCCACAAAGCCGCGCCACCTGATCCCGCGCCGCCTCTATCCGCCCCCGCGCGGCCCGGCCCTCAGCATGAATGGAAGATGGGTTGCCGACCGCGTCCAATGCAGCGAGCATAGACGCGCGCGCCTCGGCACGCATCGGCGCTGTCGCATTGTGATCGAGATAGGACCTCACGCCGCTCATGGCCGCGACCGCCTCCTTTAGTTTTTCGAGCCAATTGCCGGAAATGCTTGCATTTCACCTCGACCACCGTGCTAAACACCGAATCCGAGACGGTTGGGAACCGCCCTACCAAGTCCCGTGGAACGTTCAAGGGTTCTCGCTTCGCCATCCGCAGCTGTCAAGCGAAGGAAGGGCGGGCAACGATCTATGAACCCGTCGCGTTACCACGCCGAGGTGAGAGAACGATGCCTGAGGTCATTTTTACGGGTCCCGCCGGCCGCATTGAGGGGCGCTACAACCAATCAAAAACACGCGGCGCACCGATTGCGATCATCCTGCACCCGCATCCGCAATTTGGCGGCACGATGAATAACCCGCTCGTCTACGCGCTTTATTACTCGTTCCTTGAGCGCGGTTTTTCGACTCTCCGATTCAATTTCCGTGGCGTAGGCCGCAGCCAAGGTGCGTTCGATCATGGCTCGGGCGAATTGTCGGACGCGGCCTCGGCGCTCGATTGGGCACAATCAATAAATCCGGATGCTCGTGCCTGTTGGATTACGGGCATTTCCTTCGGGGCCTGGATCGGCATGCAGCTTCTCATGCGCCGTCCGGAAATTGAAGGCTTCATTTCAATCGCGGCACCCGCGAACCGCTTTGATTTTTCGTTTTTGGCACCCTGCCCTTCATCAGGCCTCTTTGTTCACGGCACGCAAGACCGCGTGGCCCCCGCAAAAGAAGTCATTCCGATCATCGAGAAAGTGAAAACCCAAAAGGGCATCAAGCTCGAACATCAGATGGTTGAAGGCGCCAATCATTTCTTCGAAGATAAAATCGATGATCTGATGGTGGTCGTTGATAAATATCTCGACAAGCGTTTAGGGCCTAAGACCAAAACACGCTGATATGAAATGATAATAATAAAAAAACCCGCTTGAAACGAACCAAGCGAGTTTTTGTTTGGTCAAATTTTCGTGCGCTTAATTGCCAAGCGAAGCTTTCGCCTTCGCCCACCATCCGCCTTTTTTAGGCTTTGATGGATCAGCAATCACAACGGGTTCAGTTGTGATCACTTCTGGAAGCGGTTGCGGCTCTTCACCATGTGTCGGCGCTTCAGAAGAAGGTTGTTGCGCAACCACAGGCGCACGCTCCTCGCGCGCTACTTCATGATGAGGTTCTGCTGTATATGAAGAGAGAGGCGCTTCTCCGCTTTCTGAAGCGGATGATGATTCATTTTCATCCGATGATATTGAGGTTTCACCCTCACCGCGCCCACGACGATCACGACGACGACCGCCGCGGCGTCCGCGACGACGACGATTGCCTTCATTAGGTTCGCCGCCTTCTGCAACGACTTCGGTTTCTTCGATGACATTGCCTTCGGCTGTGATCTCACGTGTACCGCTAAAAGGCTCTCCAGCGAAATTTGGTTGGGGCGCATTGAGCGGCATGGGTGAACCATCCGCATTGCGTTCGCCACCGCCACGACGACGCCGACGACGGCGACGACGACGTCCACCGCCTTCACCTTGTTCGCCTTCACCGCGTTCTTGATTACCACGACGTTCGTCATCGGACTCGTCGCAATCCTCTGCCTCTTCAGCCTCGTCATCGATCTCATCTTCGATGATCTCGTCTTCGGCTTCTTCAATGAGAAGAGGAGCGGAAGGATTGGGACGCGGCATCAACTGCACATCGCCCGGCATGACAATATCACTCCGTTCGACATGGAACGGATGCGTTCCGGTCAATGTCTCATCAACTAGAATGGTGATGTTGACGAGGAATGTTTCTTCCAAAAAACGCACATGCATGCGCTTATGATTCAAAAGATAAAGCGCAATATCGGCTCTTGCACGCACCGTGATGTGATGCGACGCGCTTTTGAGCAGCATGTCTTCGACGTGACGCAGCACATGGAGTGCGACCGATGGCGTTGCACGAACCATACCTGCGCCCGCGCAATGCGGACAGGTAACGGTCGAGCCCTCAAGAACACCCGTACGAATGCGCTGGCGTGACATTTCCATCAAACCGAATGGCGAAATACGTCCGACCTGAATGCGCGCGCGATCATTTTTGAGCGCGTCTTTCAACCGACGCTCTACCGCGCGATTATTGCGATTCTCTTCCATATCGATGAAATCAATAACGATCAGACCCGCAAGGTCACGCAAACGCAATTGCCGCGCGACTTCATCAGCCGCTTCGAGATTGGTACGAAGAGCGGTATCCTCGATATTATGCTCGCGTGTCGAACGTCCCGAGTTCACGTCAATGGCGACAAGCGCTTCCGTTTGGTTGATGACTATATAGCCACCAGATTTTAATGTAACTTGACTGGAGAACATCGCGTCAAGCTGCGGCTCAACACCAAATTTAGCGAAGATCGGCGTTGTCTCGCGATAGGGCTTTACATTCTTCGCATGGCTCGGCATAAGCATGCGCATGAAATCCTTCGCATCCTTATAGGCGTCTTCACCCGCGACGTGTACTTCATCGATATCCTTATTGTAAAGATCACGAATCGACCGTTTGACGAGTGAGCCCTCTTCATAAACGAGAGTGGGCGCGGTTGATTGCAACGTTGTTTCGCGCACGGTTTCCCATGCGCGCATCAAATATTCGAAATCGCGTTTGATCTCTGGCTTTGTGCGAGCGGCACCCGCAGTGCGGAGAATAACGCCCATCCCATCCGGAACCTCAAGTTCCTGCGCGATCGCTTTCAATCTTTTGCGATCCGCAGCATTTGTGATCTTACGCGATATGCCGCCACCACGACCTGTGTTCGGCATCAACACCGAATATCGACCAGCAAGCGAAAGATAGGTTGTGAGCGCTGCGCCCTTATTGCCGCGTTCTTCTTTCACAACTTGAACAAGCAAAATCTGGCGGCGCTTGATAACTTCTTGAATCTTATAATGACGACGCGCCTGACGCGGGCGCTCAGGAATATCTTCCATCGCATCACCGCCGCCAATCTGTTCAACGACATGATCTTCGTCAGAACCAACTTCAACCGGCTCACTACCAACGGAACCGGATTCAGCTTCATCGGTCGAGTCATCATGATGCGAGGCAATTTCGACATTGCCGTGATCTTCATGCGACGCGGCATGATGATCTTGCGTTTCCGTCACCTCGTCAGCGAGATCATCCGAGGACGCGTCATGTACCGCTTCGGACGCTTCATCATCATGAGTATGAGCCGTTGAAATTTCGTGCTCGTCTTCACCGCCGGCATCGGCTTCAAGCGCTGCGGTATCTTCCGAAAATCCGCTCTCTGGCGCATCTTCAGAAATGACATGCTGTGAGGATGCCCGTTTCGCACGATCCCCGCGAAGTGATGAGCGCGCAGGACGCTCATCATCAAAATCAGCATCGCGATTAGCGCGCATATCTTCAGCAAGCAGCGCTTCGCGATCAGCAACCGGGATTTGATAATAATCCGGATGAATCTCGGAGAAAGCCAGAAAACCGTGACGATTCCCGCCATATTCTACGAAGGCAGCCTGAAGTGAAGGCTCAACGCGTGTCACTTTGGCGAGATAGATATTGCCGCGGAGTTGTTTTCTGTTCGCCGATTCAAAATCGAATTCTTCGACGCGGTTACCTCTGACGACGACGACCCGTGTTTCCTCGGGATGCAACGCATCGATCAACATTTTGTTGGCCATGAGAGTCTCTCAATGGCGCCATCCGCCGTCTGTTCAGGACCGTTCTTAGCGCGGGTTCGCTGCCCATAACGGACAGACCCTTCTTAGCTGCGAAAGACCGGATCGAAATAAGATGAAAGGAGGCGCCCTGTTGCCGCCCGTGACGGGCGAAGGGGTGATATGCCTTCGGAGGAAAACGGACCAATCCGGTCGTCGATGACGCGTCACAACCAGCCCCGGCGGACTGTCTCGCGTCACTCATACGGAACCAAAACGCTTGGCTCACGTCTCACACCTCGACTGTTCGGGCCGACCATCGGTTGCAAAACCGGGCGGCATTGGATCTGGACTTTTTCCGGCTGGGACAGATGCCCATCGGAAAAAGTGTGCAAATCTGCCGGAAAACCAGTGACGCGCCGGACACAATCCGAAGTTTCGCCCCAATTGAGGGCAAAAAATCGCGCCGCTTGACCCAATTCGGGTCAGGTTGGCAAGAGCACAAACTTAGATAAGGGGCGCCCCCCTGCTTTGGCAAGCCTTTATCCAAGCAGGGCAGTGTTGCGACCACCTGCAATATGATACAAAACACCAAGTAGGCGCTTGCGGAGAAACACGGCTTGCTTGACACAACTTTAACCCGCCACCCCTTTGGCTTAGCCTTATGATCCGTTTGCTTTTCTTCGCTTTTACCCTAACCAGCGCCACAATTGGCGCGTGGATGGGATCAACGGCAAAGCTTCATAGCGAGACACTACCGCTCGTGGTGATCGACCCCGGCCATGGCGGCGCAGATTTGGGCGCGATCGGCGTAAATGGCGTTTTCGAGAAGGATATCGTCCTCGATTTTGCCAAATCTCTCAAAAAACAGCTCGAAAAGCGCGGAACCTTGCGCGTGCTCCTTACGCGCGACCGTGATGTGTTCTTGTCACTTGAAGATCGCGTGCGGCTAACACGAAAGCAAAATGGTACGGTGTTTCTATCAATACATGCCGATACGATTAACGCTACAGCCGATATTCGTGGCGTTACGATCTATACGGGAGATGATCGCCCGTCTGACGCGGAAGCAGCGCGTGTGGCAGAGGCTGAAAACCGCTCCGATCTCGGTTTGGCTGCATCTGAGGGCAAAATCGATACATCAATTAACGATATTCTCGGCGATCTGATGCTTCGGGAGACGCGCGCCCATTCCATTCTTTTGGCGCAAGAATTGGCGTCGCGGATTGCGGATGTCGTCCAATTGAACCGCAATCCCGTGCGTGCAGCGGGTTTCCGCGTGTTGCGCGCGCCGGATATTCCTTCCGTTCTGATCGAAATCGGGTATTTATCCTCAAAAAATGACATTGACCTGCTTACCTCGGCAGAATGGCGTGACCGGACTTCGGAGCGTCTCGCGGCCGGAATCAATGAATTCATCTCGAGAACCCGCGTGAATGCGGCTCAAACTCCCCCCTCACCCTGATTTTTTCGCGAGCGCGCCCCATGCTCGCCGCATTTGTGTTTAGGGTGCGAAGCGACTAAATGGATGCGGCCGGCTTGGCCCCTTTTTCGAATCTTTGTGAACCTAGCGAACCCGCCCCGCCGCCATGCGCTTTCTCCTCCGTCTCTTCGGCTTTCTCTTCACGCTCGGCGCGATGCTCTTCGTGCTCGGCGCGGCAGGCGCTGGATTTGTGATTTGGAAATACTCGCAGGAGTTACCGGACTATACTCAGCTCGCCGCCTACCAGCCGGCGGTGACCACCCGAATTCATGCGGGTGATGGAAGTCTGCTTGCAGAATATTCAAAAGAGCGGCGCCTCTATGTTCCCATACAGACGATGCCCAAGCTGGTCATTAATGCGTTTATCTCGGCTGAAGATAAAAATTTCTATCATCACATAGGCATTGATCCGGAAGGAATCTTGCGCGCGATCGCAACGAACATCACCCATCCCGGTCGTCGCCAAGGCGCATCAACAATCACGCAACAAGTCGCAAAAAACTTTCTTTTGTCTTCAGAGCAAACTTTTGATCGCAAGATCAAAGAAATGCTCGTCGCGCTCAAAATCGAAACCGCCTATTCGAAGGAGCGCATTCTTGAACTCTATCTGAATGAAATCTATCTCGGCCTTGGTAATTACGGTGTTGCTGCAGGGTCACTCAATTATTTTGGCAAATCCGTTAATGAGCTCACTTTGATGGAAGCGGCCTATCTCGCTGCTCTTCCAAAGGCGCCCAATAATTATCATCCGTTCCGTCGCACACAAGCCGCGCTTGATCGTCGCAATTATGTGATCGATCGCATGGTTGAAAATGGATACATAAAAAAAGAAGAAGGCGACGCGGCAAAATCACAACCTCTCGGCGTGACATTACGCGCAGTGTCACCGAATACGATTTCTGCTGGGTTCTTTGCGGAAGAAGTTCGTCGTGAATTGTTCGACCGTTATGGTGAAAAGACACTCTATGAGGGCGGCCTTTCCGTTCGCACGACGCTTGATCCAAAATTACAGCAGATCGCACGGCAAACATTAGCGGATGGTCTCATACGTTTTGACGAAGCGCGTGACGGTTTTCATGGCGTTGTGCAAAAGATCGATGTGCAAACACTTGACTGGGGTGTCGCGCTTGCCGACGTCCCCGCCGTAACCGATGTAAAAAATTGGCAATTGGCCGTGGTGCTCGGTTTTAATGGCGATATTGCACAAATCGGCTTGCAGACGAAGCGCGATTCTGGCGGTCGCGTACCCTCAACGCGTGAGACCGGAACGCTTTCGCCTGATGGTCTCAAATGGACGAAGAAAACGGCGAAGCAAATCCTTTCACCGGGTGATGTCATCTATGTCGAACCGATCAGCGATAAGCCGCAGCAATATCGGTTGAGACAGATTCCTGCTGTATCAGGTGCGCTTGTGGCCATGGATCCGCATACCGGCCGCGTGCTCGCGATGGTGGGAGGCTTCTCCTTTGATCTCTCTAAATTCAATCGCGCGACGCAAGCGCAACGCCAACCGGGTTCTGCCTTCAAGCCGTTTGTATATGCGGCGGCGATAGATAATGGATACACGCCTTCCGATCTTGTGCTTGATGCACCGATTGAAATTGATCTCGGTCCCAGTCAAGCCATTTGGAAGCCGGAAAATTTTGACAAACAATCGCACGGCTTCCGAACACTGCGTTACGGAATCGAACATTCAAAAAATCAAATGACCGTTCGCCTTGCCCAAGACGTCGGCATGCCTTTGATTGCTGATTATGGAAAAAGATTTGGTCTTTATAACAATCTTCTTCCCGTTCTCGCGATGTCACTTGGTGCAGGTGAATCAACGGTTCTTAAAGTGACAAGCGGTTATTCGATGTTCGTGAATGGCGGCAAAAAGATTTCACCGACTTTGATTGATCGCATTCAAGACCGGTGGGGTAAAACCATATTCCGTCATGATGATCGCCCCTGCCCCGATTGTTCGCTCTCAGCATGGTCGGATCAAACCGAACCAAAAATTCCTGATACAAGGGAGCAAGTGATTGATCCCCTCACCGCCTATCAAGTCACTTCGATTTTAGAGGGCGTTGTTGTTCGGGGTACCGGCGGATCCGTTGCGGCGGTCGGCAAACCGCTTGCGGGCAAAACAGGCACAACGAATGATGCCAAGGATCTTTGGTTTGTCGGGTTTTCGCCGGACCTCGCCGTCGGCGTTTATATGGGTTACGACAAACCAAAATCCTTAGGCAGCCAAGCACAAGCCTCGCAATTCGCAGCACCCATCTTTCGTGATTTCATGAAATTGGCGTTGGCCGATAAACCTGCAACGCCCTTCCGCGTCCCTGCCGGAATTAAACTCGTAACCATCAATGGGGAAACAGGTCTTCGCGCACAACCTGGCGAGAAAGGCACACTCATTGAAGCCTATAAACCCGGCACAGAACCCGCTTCGAGCGATGTGGGTGATATGTTGAGCACGCAGAGCCTCTTTACGCCTTCACCCGATGTTGAACGAGCCGTGGGTGCAGGCACTGGCGGTGTCTATTAGTACGGGCAAAGCTTTACAAATTCATGACACACTTGTAACCGTGCCGCCCTTATCCGAAGCGGACAACATATTATGCGCGCAGAAATTCAAAATCTGGCCGAAGCCGCCAAGCAGTCTATTGGACTGCTGAGGAGGCATCTTTGACGTCAATACTGCCACGCGACGTCTTGCCGAATTAAACGCGCTTGTTGAAAGCCCTGATCTCTGGAACGATCCGGAAAAAGCCCAAAAGCTGATGCGCGAACGCACCGAGCTTGAAGACTCGCTCGGCGCGATCAATCGCCTTGAATCAGATCTGCGCGATGCAGAGGATCTGATTGAAATGGGCGAGGCTGAAGGCGATCAATCGATTGTCTCTGAAGCAGAAGAGTCGATCCGCGCTTTGCAAGCTGAAGCCGCGCGTCGCCAAATTGAATCGCTTCTGTCCGGTGAAGCCGATCAGAATGACACATATCTTGAAATTCATTCTGGCGCCGGTGGAACAGAAAGCCAGGATTGGGCGCGCATGCTCATGCGTATGTATACGCGGTGGGCCGAGCGTCGAAAATTCAAAGTTGATGTTATGGATTTATCCGATGGTGAAGAAGCGGGCATCAAAGGTGCCACCCTTCTGATCAAAGGGCATAATGCCTATGGCTGGTTAAAAACCGAATCCGGCGTTCATCGCTTAGTGCGCATTTCGCCATTCGATTCAAACGCGCGCCGTCATACAAGCTTTGCGTCGATCGGTATATTTCCAGTTATTGATGATCGCATCAATATCGAAGTAAAAGAATCAGATTGCCGGATCGATACCTATCGATCATCCGGCGCAGGCGGTCAGCATGTTAACACGACTGACTCCGCTGTGCGTATCACGCATATTCCCTCTGGGATTGTGGTGGCGTGCCAACAAGAACGCTCACAACATAAAAATCGTACAACCGCTTGGAACATGTTGCGCGCGCGCCTATACGAACAAGAACTCAAAAAGCGCGAAGAGAAGGCAATGGCTGATCAGGCTGCAAAAACCGATGTCGGCTGGGGTCACCAGATCCGCTCTTATGTGCTTCAACCCTATCAGCTCGTCAAAGACCTCCGCACTGGCGTTACATCAAGCGCACCCAGCGATGTGCTTGATGGCGATTTGGACGCCTATATGGAAGCGGCTCTGGCGCAACGTGTCTATGGCGGGACAGTCGAGGTTGAAGACATCGACTAAATGATCAAAGCGCTTGAGCGGCCTTCAAGACCTCTTCAGCGTGTCCATCAACTTTGACCTTTGTCCATAACGCCGCAATTGTGCCTTTTGCATCGATCAAGAATGTTGAGCGTTCAACGCCCATATATTTGCGACCATACATACTCTTCTCAACCCAGACGCCATAGGCTTCCAGCATTGATTTTGACTCGTCCGAGGCGAGAGGAAATGAAAGATCATATTTGCTTTTGAATTTGTCATGGCTTTTGGGACTATCCGGTGAAACACCGATAATCACCGCGCCCGCTTTTTCAAAAGACTTACGAAGGCCGTTAAAGGCAATCGCCTCTTTGGTGCAGCCCGAAGTGTCGTCTTTCGGATAAAAATAAAGGACAATCTTCTGACCTTTGAGCGAAGACAAAGAAATTTCCGACCCGCCATCGCCGGGCAATGTGAAATTTGGGGCCAGATCGCCAACCAAAAGCGCTATGGTCATGAGGTAACCTTTCTTCGAATCAATAGTCGCAGGTAAATTACGCACCATGTTTCTGCCTGGATTGCCTTTTTCGATGCAAAATTATTTGATAGAGCCTGCCTCATGTTCGACAGGCTTAGTTTAGCTACTGGCGACTAAACCGTTGCGGACCAAAAGTTTGTAAGTGCACAAGATCAAAAAAGAATGACAGACACACCACCACCGCAAGACGCACCTCAAAGAGATGAGGGTTTGAATGTTGCTCCTAGCGACAAAAGCGTTTTGTCGGCCGTTAAGGCAAAGCGCCATTGGAGCTTTCATCTCTCGATGCTCAGCATCGGCATTGTTGCCGAAATTGTCGGTCTCTTCCTGGTTGTTATTGGCCTTGTCGCCGGTTTTGGTCTCTGGACCTTGTCATCAGGACCAATCAAATCAGAATTCATCACGCGGCAAATTGCTTCTGGTATTGAGAGCCGTTTACCGCAAGGTTATGCCGTATCTCTCTCGGGCGCCGAAATCAGCGAGGTGGTCGGCGGACTTCATCTTCATATTGACGGCTTTGTCATTCGTGACGAAATCGGAAAATCAGTTGTTGTGGCTCCCCGCGCCGAGATCGGCTTTGATGGGATGTCACTGCTTCTCGGTCGTATCGTTCCTCGTGACATCGAACTTTCCGGTTTGCTCGTCGCGGTGACCATCAAACCCGATGGCACGGTTGCCATCTCGGAAGATCTGATTGAGGCGACAGAAGCAAACGAAGTTCCCAATCAGTTATCCACGCCCGAGATCGATCCACAGACTGCCGCCCCTCTCGCGATAGGCGCCTTTATCGATGCGCTCTCTCTCAAGCAAGGACCCCTTGACATTCTTGAGAAAGCGACTCTGCGCAATGGCATCTTACGCATTGATGATCAGCGTCGAGGTCGATCACTTCGCTATCGGAAGCTCTCGCTTGTTTTTGAACGCATGTCCGATCAGCAGATCAAACTCGATCTTGGTGCCGACTCGGATAATGGCCCCTGGCGTGTTGAAGCGTCTTTAAAAGGGAAAGCGGGCGAAACGCGGCAATTAAATTTGAAAACATCGGATGTTCGCGTCTCCGAGCTTCTTGGTTTTGCCGAACGTGGTAGCATTCCCTTGCGCACCGACATGCCTTTATCGCTTGAATTCTCAGCTGAAGTGGATGGCAAAAGCGAACTCACGGCACTAAAAGGAGCCATCAAAGGCGGACGCGCCACAATCATCCTTGATGATCCGCGCGCGCCTCCCATCCGCGTCGATGAAGTTAAGGGCGAATTTTCTCTCTCCGATGACGGCTCACGCATTGTCATTCCCCTCATCGAATTCGCAAATGCCACTACGCATTGGCGTATCAGCGGCGAAGTACGCCTTCCTCATTTACCCGACGAAGGATGGGACTTCGTATTACGAAGCGGTGGCGCTACATTGATGACCGATCTCTCTGGTCGTCCACCCGTTGCCATTGATCGCTTTTCTCTCAATGGAACCGTTACAGCAGGTTTCCGCGCCACAAGAATTGACGCGATTGAAATATCGGGGCCCGACCTCGCGCTCACCGGGAATGCTTTGCTCGGCGCGGCCGATGGACGTGATGGTTTGCGCCTGTTCTTGAAAGCAGAAAATTCTTCAGCGCTCAATCTTCTTGCCTTTTGGCCCAGCTTTCTTGTTCCCGAAGTCCGCGCCTATCTCGGTCAAGCGATCGAGGGCGGCATGATGAGCGAAGCAAGATATGCTCTCGATCTTGATCCTGAAAGTTTCGCAGCGGCGGCAGCCAGCAAAGCCATACCGGATAAATCTGTAGCCCTTGAGATTGCTTTTCAAAACGGAACAATTCGTGTCGACAAAGGACTACCGCGTTTCATCAATACTCGCGGACGTGTATTCGCGTCGGGCAAGAAAGTAAGCGTTGAAATGGACGCGGGTCAAATCGAATTGCCTGAAGGACGTACGCTCGCAATCCCATCAGGCACTTACAAAGTCCCCAATACTGATATCGTGCCCGCACCTGCTAATGTTGCACTTCGAATTGAAGGCGGAGCCGCCGAATTTGCAACCGCCATGCAAGCCGACATGTTAAAATCCATTACAGCTCCTTCTCTGGATCCCAAACAAACAACCGGGACCATGCAGATGGATATTAAACTCAACTTTATCCAAAAACCTGATCTGAAGCCGCAAGAGATCAATGTCAGCGCCGATGGCGTATTTCAAAATCTTCATATGGACCATGCCTTTGGTCGTGAACCCCTCGATAATGGTACCGTTCGCGTGAAGGTCGATGGCCAAGGTCTTTTGATTAATGGCGAAGGACTTTTGGGCGGCGCCACTTCACAATTCGAACTGCGCCAGGCGAAAGATGCAACGGCACAAGAAGCAACCGTTTCTATGATCATTGATGAGTCCGTGCGCGAGAAAAAACAAATGCGCACGCAAAATCTTTTGAATGGTCCTGTGACGTTGAACCTAAAGCTCACCGGCATTGGAAGTCAGAAAATTCGCGGCACAGGCGACCTCGATCTTCAAAAATCATCTGTCAGCGGACTCATTCCCGGATGGACGCGACCTGCTGGGAAAGCAGGCAAGGCAACTTTCACATTCACTCTCATGCCTGATCAAAGTATCAAACTTGGTGATTTGGTCTTTGATGACGCCTCAGCTTCTTTTAAGGGCAGTGCCGAGATATCGCCTGATGGTGAGTTAAAAGGTGTTACGCTTTCGCAATTACGGATTAATCCTGGCGATAAAATAGCCGCAAGTCTTGAACGCTTATCACAAGGCTATCGGATAAAAATCCAAGGCGACACTCTCGATGGACGCGCATTAATCAAAGCAGTTATCGCGCCTGGAAAAAATTCAGCGACATCAGGACAAGATATCGAACTCGATCTCAAGGTCGAGACACTCACCGGCTTTAACAGTGAAGTGATGCGCAATGCCGACATCCGTATTCAGACAAAAGGCGGCGCGTTGAAAGATTTACGCATTGACGGGAAGCTCGCACAACAAATTGTGATCGCGCAACAAGCACGTGGTGAGAATGGCCAACCTGTTTTCGTGATCCAAAGTTCTGACGCCGGTGCACTCTTGAGGTTTACGGATATCTATAAGCGAATGAATACGGGCGCGCTTTCTCTTCAAATCGCTGCCACGGGAGAGCCACTTGAAGGATACCTTACAATCAGACGTTTCGCCATTTTGGATGAAGAGGTTCTCGCTCAATTAAATGCACAGCCAGGTGCGCCGGGTGGTAAACCCATCATTACCGATCCACGTAATGTGCAATTCAATCGGCTAGCAGCAAGTTTTTCACTAGGATCAGGTAAGATCACCGTGAAAGATGGCGTGATATCGGGTCCGGTCATTGGCGCATCGATTGAAGGCACGATCGATTATTCAAAAAACGGAATTGATCTTCGTGGCGCGATCGTGCCTGCCTATATTGTGAATAATCTTTTCAATAAATTGCCAATCATTGGACAATTACTCGGCGGCGAGAATGAGGGAATTTTCTCGATCAATTATCGCGCTGTTGGACAACTTTCATCGCCCTCTATCAGCTATAATCCACTTTCTGTGGTTGCCCCCGGTTTCTTACGCAAGCTGTTTGAAGATCGCACGCCAAGTGAAGGCGTCAAACCGCCTTCAGATGTTCCGAAACAACAATGATCACTCAGGTTTGAGCAAGAAATGACGCTTCTTCCCCATTGAGAGCTTGATCGCGCCGTCGCGCAAATCAGCTTCACGCAACACCGCACGCGGATCGCTCACAAGATTATCGTTCACGCGCAATCCACCACCTTGAATTTGCCGACGAGCTTCACCGGTTGAAGGTACAAGTCCCGCCATCACAAACGCTGTAAGAACACCAATACCGGCATCAAGTTCGATGCGGCTGATTACAACCGTCGGCAATGTATCGGCGGCAACACCTTGCTCGAAAGTCTTGCGCGCTGTTTCAGCGGCTTTATCAGCCGCTTCACGACCATGCAACAAAGCCGTTGCTTCCGTGGCCAAAACTTTTTTGGCTTCATTGATTTCCGACCCCGAAAGCGCAGCGAGACGGGCGACTTCATCAAGCGGTAAAACTGTAAAGAGTTTTAAGAAACGGCTGACATCGGCATCTTCCGTGTTGCGCCAATATTGCCAGTAATCATAGGGACTAAAAAGATCAGCATTGAGCCACACCGCGCCTGATGCGGTCTTGCCCATTTTTGCACCCAACGCTGTGGTCAGCAAAGGCGTTGTCAATGCATATAATTGTTGCGATCCCATGCGGCGACCGAGCTCAACACCATTGACAATGTTACCCCATTGATCAGAGCCCCCCATTTGCAAACAACAATCATGCATGCGTGACAATTCAACAAAGTCATAGCTTTGTAAAATCATGTAATTGAATTCGATGAAGGAGAGTTCTTGCTCACGCTCAAGACGCTTCTTCACCGAATCCATCGTCAACATGCGATTGATCGAGAAATGGCGACCAATGTCGCGAAGCATATCGATATAATTGAGTTTTGTGAGCCACTCGGCATTATCAACCATGATCGCGCCATTTGATGACACGCCATAATTGAGAAAGCGCGAGAACACGCCTTTTATGTTGTTCTTATTCACTTCGATCTGATCAACAGTGAGAAGTTTACGCGTCTCATCTTTGCCAGAAGGATCTCCAACACGCGTCGTACCACCACCCATAAGCGTGATGGGACGATGACCGGTCTGTTGCAACCAATGCAACATCATCGCAGAAATCAGATTTCCAATATGAAGCGAGGGCGCCGTGCAATCATAACCGACATAGGCGCTAATCCGCTCTTTACGCGCTTTCTCATCAAGTCCGGCAAAATCGGAACATTGATGGATATAGCCGCGCTCGGTAAGGACACGCAGAAAATCTGATTTAGGCTTGAAGTCCGACATAAGGCTGTTTCCGGTTTGCGGCGGCGAGATGTAAGGGGAAAGGCGTGTTTGGGCAAGCTTTTGCATTCTCTGCAAAGGTCGCCATGCTTCGGCCTTGCTTCAAGTACAATTTCGGCCCAAAGACGATATCGGTCTCTTTTTCAAACCGCGTGGGTTCTTGTGCGCATTTCCTTTTCAACCGCTCACATCCAAAAATTCATAAAACCCTATAGTGGGGTCGTGTTGGCAGTTGCCTATCTCGGGAGCCTCATGAGTGCGCTGCCCGCTCAAGCCCAAGCTCGGTCTGGCGTCATTCGCGATGCCGAAATCGAAGCGCTTCTCAAAGACTATGCCGCGCCAATTTTCAATGCCGCTGGAATCGCCAAAGGCTCGATCACAATCGCTTTGATCGATGACCGGTCCTTTAATGCCTTCGTCACCACTGGTCGGCGAATGTTCGTAAATATTGGTGCCTTGATGGAAGCCAAAACGCCGAATGAAATCATCGGCATCATCGCTCATGAAGCCGGTCATATCGCCGGCGGCCATCTTACCCTTCAACGTGAGCGCGCCGGAATGGCGCAGATGATGGCGACCGCTGGCGTAGTGCTCGGCGCCGGCGCCATGGTCGCAGGCGCAGGAAACCGCAACATGAATGCCGGCAATGGCGGCATGGGTATCATGCTCGGCGCGCAAGAACTCGCTGTTCGTTCTATGCTTTCCTATCAACGTGGAGAGGAACAAGCCGCTGATCGCGCAGCGATTAAATATCTCGCCGCAACCAAACAGTCACCAAAAGGGCTCGTTGATACGTTCAAGCGTCTTTCGGATGATCAAATGTTCAAGCTTGACGGGGTCGACCCCTATTTGATGAGCCATCCGGCACCGCAAGATCGTATCGCGAGCCTCGAGCAGCTTGCCACATCAAGTCCTGTCTTTGCTGCGAAAGATCCGGTCTCTCTAGTCGCTCGTCACGAAATGATGCGCGCGAAGCTTTATGGATTTGCTGCCAAAGGCGAAGAGGTCGTTCGCCGCTATCCGATCTCGGATATGAGCCTTCCCGCGCGCTATGCCCGCGCGATCATGAATTATCGATATAAGAAAGTCTCGGAAGCCCTTGCACAAATTGATGATCTTTTGAAAAACCAACCGAGCAATCCCTATTTCTGGGAATTGAGAGGGCAGGTTTTGCTCGAATTTGGCCAAGCGCGCGAGGCGGTCTCCGCATTGCGCCGTGCGAGCGGGGGTATGCCGGACTCGGGGTTGATCCGAGGTCTTTTGGGTCGCGCTCTTGTTGCAACCGGCGATCAGACGTTGCTCGACGAAGGCATTCGTGAACTGACGAATGCCAGCCAGCGCGAACCGAATGACATCGAGAATTGGCGACAGCTCGCCATCGCTTACAATAAAAAAGACAATATCGGCATGGCCGAATTCAGCGCGGCTCAAGAAGCGCTGCTGATGGGCGACATGCAAAGTGCGGTCAATCACGCGGGCAAAGCAAAGGCACGATTGCCCGCCGGTTCGCCTGCGGCATTAAAGGCGGATGACATTCTTAACTATCGTAAGCCAAAGTCGAACTGACTGTAACGCTCCCCCTTCAAGAGGCCATGACCATGAGATTTGCACGCCCCCTCTTCTTCCTGATGGCGCTCACGCTGGCCTCTGGCGTGGCCGGGGCAGACGAAAAACCTTTCTCCGATGCCAAAAAGGCCGAGATCGGCGAGATCGTGAAATCCTATCTCATGAGCCATCCAGAACTCATCCAAGAAGCGCTCAGCGAACTCGATAAGAAACAGCGCGGTGCTGAGGCGCAGGCCCAAAAAGCGGCGGTCGCGTCACTTAGCCCCGATCTCATCAAGGCGGAGAACGGCGTCGTGCTTGGCAATCCGACGGGCGATGTTACTTTAGTAGAGTTTTTCGATTATAACTGCGGCTACTGCAAAAGAGCCATGGCCGACATTATGGGCTTGATGAGAACCGACCCGAAATTGCGGGTGGTTTTGCGGGATTTCCCCGTTCTAGGGCCGGATTCGGTTGAAGCCTCGAAAGTTGCGCTTGCCGTGCGCAGTCAGTTAACCGGTGCTAAATATATGGAATTTCATCAAAAACTTCTGGAATCGCGAGGCCGGATCGGAAAAGACCGCGCCATAGAAGTGGCGCAAAGCCTCGGCGCTGATCCGGCAAAAATCAAAAAAGAGATCGAGTCGGCCGAGATCAAAAAGCTCCTTGGCAACACGATGCGCGTCGCCGACCAGCTACGGATTGGCGGCACCCCCGCTTTTGTGGTGGCGGATGGGGTGATTGTGGGTGCCGTGGGCCAAGAAGCGCTCGCCGATAAGATCAAAGCGGCAAGAACGTGCGGCAAATCCGTCTGCTGAAACGCAAGTTTCATAATTCTGTCACAGACTCGATTCGAGTCGGGATCTTGAGGCCGACTCGCAACCTCGCTCGGAGGACTTGAAGACCAGCCTGCGACGACTCGACCTCCCCCTTAGGTTTTAATTTCAGACTCAGAATCCAAAAAATTTAGGCGTCCGAAGGGAAATTACCTTTACAGCTGAGGCACTTGCAAAGTCATCCCCAGAATTCACGCTTTCTTAAGATCTACCCACAACATATAGGGGTGAGATCAAAATTTAACTCTAGGACTAGACGGAAAGCCTTGACGAGAACGGGGGGCAGATTTACGCTCCGATCTCGTTGCGCTGGTTGCCGGGGAGCAAGTTATCCACAGGCAGCCAACGGGGCACATCCCGTCAGCAAGGCGCGCCCGAGGAGCAGGTTCCGAAGGTTGGCGTTGCCCTGAAAAGGGCCAATGTCCGGTGGAGAGCATCCATCGGAGAGGGGGCGGTTTGCGGCTTGAAGAGCCCTTTAATGAGGGCTTATCGAGCAGGCCGATTGATAGAGTGGAAAAGGGTCGCCGAAGCGGCCGGCCGGAAAAATTCCGGCATATTGGGACATGAAAAATGCGGATTGAACGTTTTTACACGAAGGCTGGCCTTTCTCCTTATTCCTCCCTCGCCTTCAAGTCAGCGACCAGTGAAATCCGCAATCCGGATGGATCCATCGTGTTCCGTCTTGAGTATATCGAAGTCCCCGAACAATTCAGCCAGGTCGCAGCCGATGTGCTCGCGCAGAAATATTTCCGTAAAGCCGGTGTGCCTGCCCGTTTGAAGAAGGTCGAAGAGAATGATGTCCCGTCATTCCTGTGGCGTTCGGTTCCCGATGAAGCAGCCCTTTCCGCTTTACCCGAGAAAGAACGCTATGGCTCCGAGATGAGCGCAAAGCAGGTGTTTGATCGCCTTGCCGGTTGCTGGACCTATTGGGGTTGGAAGGGCGGCTACCTCAAGAGCGAAGACGACGCGCAAGCCTTCTTCGATGAGCAACGTTATATGCTCGCCCGCCAGATGGTCGCGCCAAATTCGCCGCAATGGTTCAACACCGGTTTGCATTGGGCCTATGGCATTGATGGTCCTTCACAGGGCCATCACTATGTCGATTTCAAAACCGGCAAGCTCACAAAATCGAAATCCTCTTACGAGCATCCGCAGCCGCATGCCTGCTTCATTCAGGGCGTTGCTGACGATCTCGTAAATGAAGGCGGCATCATGGATCTCTGGGTCCGTGAAGCGCGTCTCTTCAAATATGGTTCGGGCACGGGTTCGAATTTCTCGATGCTTCGCGGCGAAGGCGAAAAGCTTGCGGGCGGCGGTAAATCATCAGGCTTGATGAGCTTCTTGAAAATTGGTGACCGTGCGGCAGGCGCGATCAAATCGGGCGGCACAACACGTCGTGCGGCGAAGATGGTTGTCGTCGATGTCGATCATCCCGATATCGAAGCCTATATCGATTGGAAGGTTAAAGAAGAGCAGAAGGTGGCGGCGCTCGTCACCGGTTCGAAAGTCGTTGCGAAACATTTGAAAGCCGTGATGAAGGCGTGCGTCAATTGCGACGGTCCGGCTGAATCCTGCTTTGATCCGGAAAAGAATCCCGCTTTGAAGCGCGAGATTAAATTTGCCCGCCGTGCGCTTGTGCCGGACAATTATATCAAGCGCGTCATTCAATTCGCAAAGCAAGGCTATAAGGATCTCGATTTCCCGACCTATGACACGGATTGGGATTCAGAAGCCTATCTCACGGTCGCCGGTCAGAATTCAAATAACTCGGTTTCGTTGAAAGACGAATTCTTGTGCGCTGTTGAAGATGACAAGGATTGGAATCTCATTCGTCGCACCGATAAGAAGATTCATAAGACGATCAAGGCGCGCGATTTGTGGGAACAGATTGGTTATGCCGCGTGGGCATCAGCTGATCCCGGCTTGCACTTCAACACAACGATGAATGATTGGCACACATGCCCGGCATCAGGCCCGATCCGCGCATCAAATCCGTGCTCGGAATATATGTTCCTTGATGACACGGCGTGCAATCTTGCGTCGCTCAATCTGCTTCAATTCCGCGAGACCGATGGCTCGATCAACATCGCCGCTTACGAACATGCTGTGCGTTTGTGGACCATCGTGCTCGAAATCTCGGTGTTGATGGCGCAGTTCCCGTCAAAGGAAATTGCCGAACTCTCTTATCGCTATCGCACGCTCGGGCTCGGCTACGCGAATATCGGTGGTCTGTTGATGACCAACGGCATTCCGTATGACTCCGATGAAGGCCGCGCGATCTGCGGTGCACTCACGGCCATCATGACCGGCGTGGCTTATGCGACATCGGCTGAAATGGCGGGCGAACTCGGTGCCTTCCCGGGCTACAAGAATAATTCGGAACACATGCTCCGCGTCATCCGCAATCATGGTCGCGCTGCGCATGGTGAAGCGCAAGGCTATGAAGGCTTGGCGGTTAACCCTGTGCCGCTCGATCATGCTTCGGTGAAAGACACGCGCCTTGTCGATCACGCGAAAGCCGCTTGGGATCTCGCTTTGAAGCTCGGCGAAAAGCATGGCTATCGCAACGCGCAAGCCACTGTGATTGCGCCGACCGGCACAATCGGTCTTGTCATGGATTGCGACACAACCGGCATCGAGCCTGATTTCGCACTCGTGAAATTCAAGAAGCTCGCAGGCGGCGGCTATTTCAAAATCATCAACCAGGCTGTGCCAGAAGCGCTCCGCACGCTTGGCTACAAAGAAAACGAAATCGCCGAGATCGAAGCTTACGCTGTGGGCCATGGCTCGCTCGCACAAGCCGCAGGCATCAATCACACGACATTGCGTGCGAAGGGTTTTGATGACGCAACGATTGGGAAGGTTGAAAAGAGCCTCGGCTCGGCTTTCGATATCAAATTCGTTTTTAACAAATGGACGCTTGGCAAAGATTTCCTCACGCAAAAGCTCGGCGTGTCAGCAGAGAAGCTCAATGATCCGTCATTTGAACTTCTCCCCTCTCTCGGCTTCTCGAAGGCTGACATCGAAGCGGCCAATGTTCATGTCTGCGGTGCGATGACGCTTGAAGGCGCGCCGCATTTGAAGCTTGAACATTATGCCGTGTTTGATTGCGCCAATCCGTGCGGCCGCATCGGCAAGCGCTATCTCTCGGTCGAGAGCCATATCCGCATGATGGCGGCAGCACAGCCTTTCATCTCGGGTGCGATCTCAAAGACCATCAATATGCCGAATGAAGCCACCGTTGAGGATTGCAAATCGGCGTATCTGCTCTCGTGGAAACTTGCGCTCAAAGCCAACGCGCTTTATCGCGATGGTTCGAAACTCTCGCAGCCTTTGAATTCGCAACTCATCTCTGATGATGAAGATGAAGCGGATGATGCGGCGGAAGCGCTTGTTGCCCAACCCGCTGCCGCACGCGCGGCGGCCACTGCCGAGAAGATTGTCGAGCGCGTCATCGAACGCCTCGAGCGCATTCGTGATCGTGAAAAACTTCCGGATCGTCGTAAAGGTTACACGCAGAAGGCGGTTGTCGGTGGACACAAAGTCTATCTCCGCACCGGTGAATATGAAGATGGTCGCATCGGTGAAATCTTCATCGACATGCATAAGGAAGGCGCGGCGTTCCGTTCTCTCATGAACAATTTCGCCATCGCCATCTCGCTTGGCCTCCAATATGGCGTGCCGCTCGAGGAATATGTCGAAGCCTTCACCTTCACGCGTTTTGAGCCTGCGGGCTTTGTGCAAGGCAATGACGCGATCAAAAACGCAACATCTGTGCTTGATTACGTCTTCCGCGAACTCGCGATCTCGTACTTGGGTCGCGCCGATCTCGCGCATGTTGCGCCCGAAGCGATTGGGCATGATGCGTTGGGTCGTGGCGAGAGTGAATCGAAACCACCCGCGGGCTTCGTGCCAAGCCAAGTCTCGCGCGGTCTCGTGCGGTCCAAGACGGATCGCTTGACCGTGATGTCAGGCGGCACGCCGATGGCGCAGCCAAAAACAGTCGGCGCGAATGCGCTCAAAAGCGAACTCGAACAGGGCTTGGGCATAACCGCGCAACCTGTGACTGTCGGCACGGTCGAAAATCTCGCTTTCGAAGCGCCTGTGGCAAAACCAGCAAAGGCCTTCGACAAACGCGCGGAAGCGCGAATGAAAGGCTATGTCGGCGAAAGCTGCCCCGAATGCGCCAACTTCACACTCGTTCGTAACGGCACATGCCTGAAGTGCGACACATGTGGAAGCACGACGGGGTGTTCGTAAGAGCGGCAAGCGGCAGTCGGCAATCGTAAAAGCGAATAGCGAGTAGCGAGTTGCGAATAAAATTCTCCTTCCCCTGTAGGGGGAGGTGTTTGCGGAGCGAACGGAGGGGGCGAAAACCTCGTTAGTGCCCCACCCGTTAAACGCTTCGCGTTCGACACCCTCCCCTACAGGGGAGGGAAAAATAAAATGGCCACGTAACTTTCCGGCATTTGTATCTTGTTTCTGTAAAGTATTGTGTGAGGCATGGTTCAAGACGCATCGCTATCGCGATGCTCCTCACCATGAGGTTTTTTTGTCTCACTCTCTGTCGCGTTTTTTAAATCATATCGACTTGCGTTCCCACCCTCATCCTGGGCCATCGCGAAGCGCTGTGTCGAAGGACAGGAATTGTTAGGTTGGATGATTGGAAGATGGACGCGAATGTCCGTAGCGCAATAATTTTTGAATCGAGAAAGTGTCTATAATGAATATAAGATTTTAAGGGCCTGAATAATGAGTTATTCGACGTATAACAAATTAAATAAAAAATCAAATATAAAAAATCTGACTCACTTAATTAGAATGCTTGGATATAAAAAAATTAAAGGTTCATATAAAATCCGGAACTGTATTGGATCATATTTTCGGTTTGAAGATCACGATTTCAAATCGTCTACCGGAGTCGAATTATATATATTTCGATATAAACTTTACATCTCAGTATCAACATGTTCGCGAATTTCAAGAAGTTATTGGGACCTCGATCATCAAAATAAAACTATCAAATTAATTAGAGATTTTTTTGGAGGAAATTTAGAAACGGATTATAGGAAAAATCGGTTCTTAAATCCGGAGAACGTAGCACCGAAGCTTATATCTTCAGCGTGCTATCTTGCACACTGGAATTTCATGAATAACATGAAGAGACTAGAATTCTACTTATCGCAGCGAGGCTTAGATGCTAAATATTCAGATATGGCAAAAAGTCCTCATTTTACACGAATAAATCCTCTTATTTTATCAAATAACATGACAGTCCCATACGTTATATCAATTTGGGAGGAATTTATTAGAAATATTTTTTTGGCAATTTTAGTTTGTAGACCCACTAAAAAATTAGATTCGATAAAAATTAATTTAAATAAATATAAATTTGATAAAATAATCTTAAAAAATCAATTGATCGAGGAAGTAATATCAGAAGATATAACTTTTCAAAAGCCAAGCTGAATCTGTTTGCATTTTAAAAATATTGCTCTAGATTTT
>Ga0194129_10001720_pt1 | contig 35008 bp, 26 predicted proteins | sample TA2KigCa35mmetaG_FD_150862 | JGI IMG/M metagenome (GOLD analysis project Ga0194129, IMG submission 150862) | Freshwater microbial communities from Lake Tanganyika, Tanzania - TA2015038 Kigoma Deep Cast 35m | ecosystem: Environmental > Aquatic > Freshwater > Lake | place: Tanzania: Lake...
ACGACCCGCGCCGAGTGGTACGTGTCGTTCGAGGCCGACCTCGCGCGCTTCGCCGTGCAGTCCGAGACGCTGCCCGAGCTGCCCGCAAGCGCCCTGCCGGTGCGCGACGTCGTGGCCCACCCCGGCTTCGACATCGAGTCCCTCGGCCAGGGCGTGAGCGGCGTCGAAAGCGACATCGCGCTGGTCTTCCTGTCGGCGCCGGTGACCGACGTGATCCCCGAGGTCGTGCTGGCGCCCGCCGAGGCCACGCAGCTCGCGGTGGACGCCGCGGTGCGCATCGCCGGGTGGGGCCAGCAGACGGTGACGCAGGGCTTCTTCGACCCGCCGCCGGCGGGCTCGGTGGGCATCAAGGTGTGCGGCTCGTCGACGATCAACGAGCTCGGCGAGACGCTGCTGCAGGTCGGCGGCGACGCCGCGACGACGCGCAAGTGCCACGGCGACTCGGGGGGCCCGACGTACTTCACGCTGTCGGGTGACCAGCCGATCGCCCGCCGCGTGATCGGCGTGACCAGCCGCGCCTACGACGAGCAAGACTGCAACAAGGGCGGCGTCGACACCCGCGTCGACGCCTTCATCGACTTCCTCGACGCAGAGATGCGCGCGCGCTGCGACGACGGCGTCCGCGCGTGGTGCGACGTGCCCGGCGTGCTGTCGGCCGCCCAGGTCGACGCCATCGCCAACCCGGGCGGCGGCGACGACGACGAGAGCGGAGACGGGAACGAGGACGCCGCGCAGGGCTGCGCCGCGGCCACGGGGACGGATACGGTGGCGGCCGCGGGCCTGCTCGCGCTGCTGCGTCGCCGACGCCGACGCTGAACCACTGGATGCAACGCCGCACCACGAAGAAGCCCCTCGCGCGTCGAGGAGCTTTTTCGTGCGGGCGACACCGGGACGCGGCCGCCAGTCAGGCGGCAGCCTGACCGAAGGCCCGCAGCAGGAAAAAGATCACGACGCCAGTGACCGAGACGTACAGCCAGATGGGCAGCAGCACGCGGTTGAGCTTCTTGTGGGGCGCAAAGCGCTTCGTGCCGGCGAACCAGAACGAAAAGAGCGCGCCGGGGACAATGGGCACCGACAGCACGATGTGCGAGATCAAGATAAAGAAATAAATCCCGCGGATCGCGCCCGCACCCATGAACTTCGTATCGCCGTGGGTGTAGTGGTATATAATGTACGAGACGAGGAATACCGCCGACGACGCGAACGCTCCCACCATGCAGAACTGATGCTTTTGGATCTGCTTGTGGCGGACAAAGTAGTAGCCGACGGCCAACAGCAGGGCCGACGTCGCGTTCAGGCTGGCGTTGACGGCGGGCAGGAAGCGCAGGTCGGCGCCGCCGGGCGTGGCGGTGCGCCAGACCAGCAGCCAGAACAGGAACGACAGGGCGACGACGGAGACGACGGCGACGAAGACGGCGAAGCCGCGGTCGCGGCGGTCGAGGGCGAGCGTGCTCATGGGGCTGGGATGCCGCGACGGGGCGACAGGGGCAAGGGCAGCCGCAGATCGCGCGCGGACGGACGCCCGGGCAGCCTCGCGGGTCGCCACGGCTCGCTCGCCTACCGGATGATCGCGAAGACCTGCTGGTTCTGGGCGACGAGCTGGCCCGACGGGGTCCACAGGGCGCGGTGCTCGGTGGCGTAGCCGCCCACGGCGACGTCGCTGCGGGCGTCGTGAAAGAGCGGCTCCTCGGGGTCGACGGCGACGTCGTACAGCTCGAGGGCGTAGGTGACCGTGGCCATCGGTCGCGGCTCGGCGAACGTCGCGAACGCCGCCGGCCAGTAGGCGTCGACGCAGGCGGCGACGACGGCGGCGTCGACGGGGCCGCGGACGTGGGGGCGCACGAAGCCCTGGGTCGTGGCCGCCGACGCGCCGCCGAACGGCATCGCGCCGGTGACACGGAACTCGAAGTGCTCGGTGAACACCGGCGCCAGCGGCGCCTGCAGCGGCACCACCGGCACCTGCCGCCAGTCGGGGATGGTCGGCGCCGGCAGGTGGTTCCACGACGGCGTGCCCGGGCGGTCCTTCGCCAGCAGCACCACCGCCTGGCAGAGCTCTTCAGGGATGTGCGACGGGTGGTCGGCCTGCACCAGGCGCACGCGCACGCCGGTGACGCCCGAGCCGCGCCGCAGCGGCTCGACCACGAGCCTCGCCGGGGCCACGAGCACCGGCCCGAGCAGCTCGGCGGTCACCGAGCGGACGCGCCGGCCGTCGTCGCCGCAGGCCTTCACCGCCGCGCGCACCATCGCGCCGATGACGAGCCCGCCGTAGGCGCCGCGGCCCTGCTGCCAGCCGTCCTCGACGAACCACAACGGTCCGGTCTGCGGGTCGTCCTGCGCGTCGAGGGCGTGGTGGAGGCTGCGCACGCCGTCGTCGGTACCCGCTGGCCCAGGCTTCGACAAGGTCGCCTGCCGCGCCGTGCCGGCGCCCTGCCCCAGCGCCCCCCGCGGCGTCTCGCGCGGCGGCCCGGGACAGCACGAGCCGAGCGCGAGCGGCGCGCTCGATCCGCGCTACGGTCTCAGCCAGTCACGCAGACACCGAGGAGCCACGATGCCCGCCACCACTCTCGAGCAGCTTAAGGGCCAGACCGTCGTCGTCGCCGACACCGGCGACTTCCAGTCGATCCAGAAGTTCCGCCCGCGCGACGCGACGACGAACCCGAGCCTGATCGCCGCGGCGGCCAAGATGCCCGAGTACGCCGCCGTCGTCGACGAGGCGCTCAATTGGGCGAAGTCCGAGGCCGCGGGCAAAAGCGCCGACGAGCAGGTGAAGCTCGCCGTCGACCGCCTCGCCGTCGAATTCGGCATGCGCATCCTGCAGGTCGTGCCCGGCCGCGTGTCCACCGAGGTAGACGCGCGCCTGAGCTACGACCAGCAGGCCAGCGAGGCCAAGGCGCGCCAGCTGATCGCGATGTACGAAAAAGCCGGCATCAAGCGCGAGCGCATCTTGATCAAGCTCGCCGCCACCTGGGAAGGCATCAAGGCCGCTGAAAACCTCGAAAAGGACGGCATCCACTGCAACCTGACGCTGCTGTTCGGGTTCCACCAGGCCGTCGCCTGCGCCGAGGCGGGCGTGCGGCTCATCTCGCCCTTCGTCGGGCGCATCCTCGACTGGTACCTGAAGTCCACCGGCAAGGCGTCGTACCCGGCGGCCGAGGATCCGGGCGTGCTGTCGGTGACCCGCATCTACGACTACTACAAGAAACACGGCTACAAGACCGAGGTCATGGGTGCGTCTTTCCGCAATGTCGGCGAGATCACCGAGCTCGCGGGATGCGATCTTCTGACCATCGCGCCCAAGCTGCTGGCCGAGCTCGACGGCATGACAGCCGAGCTGCCGCGCAAGCTCGATCCCGCGCAGGCCGCCGCCCGCGGCGGCGACAAGATCCACATCGACCGCGCGCTGTTCGACAAGATGCACGGCGAGGACCGGATGGCGTTCGAGAAGCTCAAGGAGGGCATCGACGGCTTCGCCAAGGCCATCACCGAACTCGAGAACGAGCTGAAGCCGCGGCTCTGACTCCTTCCTTCCCGCATCGGTGCCGGCGTCGTCGTCTTTCGCTGCTTCGGCTCCTTGCGGATCGATCCTGGCCCCGCTGTCGGCGTCGTCGCTCGTCGCTGCTTCGGCTCCTTGCGGATCGATCCTGGCCCCGCTGCCGGCGTCGTCGCTCTTCGCGTTCCTGGGTTGCTGACGACGTCGAATGGCTGTCTTCGCCTTGGGCGGGACTCAGGGGATGCGTTGCGCCGCACCCCCTGAGACCCCCCGGCGCCTGGGCGCACTGCGCACAGCGGTCGACGGCCCAAGCGCCGGGCGCAGAGCACCGCCGACGTCGTCAGCCGGGCCGGCGACAGCGGGCCGTCGACCTTCGGGCTTTGACCCGTCGCTCGCCACATCGCTGCTGGCGGTGAGGCCGTCGTCGTCAGCCGGGCCGTCGACCTTCGGGCTTCGACCCGTGGCTCGTCAGAGCGCTGGTGGCCGTGAGGCCGTCGGCGGACGCGCGCCGTCGAGCGGCTCAGGGCACCACGCAGAGCTGCGGCTGGCAGACACCGCCGACGCCCGTGCACACGGCGTCGCCGGTGCACTCAAAGACGCAGGCGTCGCCCAGGGCGGGCGGCGGACGGCACGCCACGCCGCCGGGGCCCGGCTCGCAGAGCAGGCCGACAGCGCACTCGTTGCCCGCCGAGCAGGCGGCGTCTTCGGCGCGGCGCGCGGTGCAGCGCAGGGTGCCGAAGTCGCAGTAGTCGGCGGCGGCGCAGTTCGCGTCGTTGGTGCAGGGCCCGTCGGTGGCGCTCTGCGGGCGGCAGAAGCTGCCGTCGGCCTCGAAGTTGCAGCCAAGGCCGAGCTGGCAGAGGTCGCCGTTGCCGGTGACGTGACACGGCTCGCCGTCGGCGCCGCCGGTGTCGCAGCGGCTCGTCGTCGGGTTGCAGCCGAAGCCCGCGGCGCACCGCGGGAAGTTCTCGAGGCAGGCCTCGCCGAGCCCCGGTTGGCGGACGCAGACGGCGCCGTCGCAGGTGGTGCCCTCGGCGCACTCGAAGGTCGCGGCGCAGTCCGCGCCCTCGGCGGGCGGCGGCTGGCACGTGCCCGTCGCGCAGCTGAGGCCCGGCGCGCAGGGCTGCTCGGACGAGCACGGGTCGTCGACGTCGCCGCCGGCGCCACACACGCGCGCGTCGAGGTCGCGCACGCAGGCGTCCAGCGAGCCGCAGGCCGCCTCGCTGCTGCACGCCTCGGTGCGCGACTGCAGCGCCGCGCACGTCCCGTCGTCGCAGCGCAGGCCGGCGGCGCACTCTTCGGTGGCGGCGCACGCCGCGCCGGCATTGGCGCGCGGGGCGCAGGCGCCGTCGCGGCAGGCGAGGGTCGGGATGCACGCGCTGCTCGCCGTGCACGGCGCGCCCGCCTCGCCCGGCGCGGCGCAGAGGCCATCGACGCACAGCAGGCCGGCGCGGCAGCTGCCCTGGCACCTCTCGCCGACGTCGGGCAGCGCTCCGCAGACCAGGTCGGGCCCGCACACGCCGGTCACCGCGGCGCAGGGGCCGCCCTCGTTGCCCGTCGCGCACTGGCTCCCGAGCGGCGCGGGGTCGGCGAACAGCGTGCCGCAGCCGGCGGTGGGCACCAGCCGGCAGCTCGCCGCCAACGACGACAGCTCGTCGGCGCAGGCGTCGACGAGCGCGGGCACCCAGCGCACCGTGCCAGCGTCGATCCGCGAGACGAGCTCGGGCGACAGCCCCGCGGCGCAGGCGGCGCTGCGCTGGGCCACGCAGTCGTCGCGATCGGCGTAGCCGCGCAGCGCCGGGTCGCAGCCGCAGTCGTCGAGGGCGGCGCAGACGATGCGCGCGACGCCGCCGCAGACGTCCTCGGTGACGAGCGGCTCGCCTTCGCCTTCACCCTCGCCCTCGCCCTCGCCGGCGCCGCCGTCGACGGGCGGCGAGCACGCGGCCGACGCCAGCAGCCACAGGGCGAAGACAGCGAAGGAGGCGCGGCGCGAGGTTGTCACGAGGAGCTCCGAGGTGAGGGCCGGTGCGTCGCTCGCCGTCGGCGCAGCGACCAGGGGATCGACGTTGACCGCGAATCCGCGGCCATACAACGACGGGCGCCCCCTTACGGGGGCGCCCGTCGCGCCCGTCGCGCCCGTCCACGGGCCACGACGCTCAAGGGCCAGCGACGACGTCGCCGCCGTCGACGGGATGCGACGAGCAGGGTCAGCGACGGCGTCGCCGCCGTCGAACCATCCGACGCTCAGCGACAACGGCGCAGGCCGCGGCCGAAGGTCGGCACGATCACCGACAGCAGCACGAACAGCGGGAAGTAGCCCTTCTGCGTCGTGCAGCCGACGGCCACGGCGCCGCACTGGTTGTTCATGCAGGTGAACGACGCGCACTCTTCGTCGAAGTCGCAGATCGTGCCGGCCTCCTTCACGGGCTCGCAGACGGCGCCGTTGCAGAAGAGCCCGCCGTCGCACGGGTTGGCGACGCACGGCTCGCCGCGGCCGGCGATGGCCACGCACAGGTTGTCGTCGCTGCATGCGAAGCCGGGGCCACAGGTGCCCTCGGGCGAGCACGCGCCGCTCGTCGGCGCCGGCGCGCACACCGGCGCGCCGCTGCCGAGGCAGGCGAGGCCGTCGCCGCAGTCGCTGTCGCCCTCGCAGGGCTCGCCCTCGGCGCCGGTCACGCACAGGCCGCGCAGGCAGAAGGCGCCACCGCTGCACTCGGTCGTCGTCGTCTCGCCGCACTCGCCGCCCGGCCCCGGGCGGACGAGGCAGCGGCCGTCGGCGCCACAGGCCAGCGTGTCGTCGACGCAGTCCTCCGACGCCGTGCACGCGCCGCCGGCCGCCGCGCCGGAGACGCACTGGCCGCCGGTGCACACGAGGTTGTGGAGGCAGTGCTCGGTGGTCCTGCAGGCGTCGCCGGCGGCGCCGCGGTCCTGGCAAGTCGTGTTGGCCGTGCCCGTCGACGGACGGCACACCGAGCAGAACGCGGCGCACACGTCGGCGGCGGGGTCGCACGCCTGGCCGTCGGTCACGAGCGCGATGCAGGTGCCCGCCGGGCCGCACGTCGTCGTGCGGTTGTCGTCGGCGCCGGGCAGCGGATCGCACTCGGTCTCGTCTTCGCAGCGAACACCGAGGCCGGCCAGCGGCGCGCAGCGACCGCCGGTCTCTCCTTCGCCTTCACCTTCACCTTCACCTTCACCTTCACCTTCACCTTCACCTTCACCTTCACCTTCACCTTCACCTTCACCTTCGCCCTCGCCTTCGCCCTCGCCTTCGCCCTCGCCTTCGCCCTCGCCTTCGCCTTCGCCTTCGCCGGTGACGCAGCGCAGGTCCTCGCCGCAGTCCAACGACGACTCGCAGGGGTCGCCGATCGCGGGCTCGGGCGCGACCTCGGCGGGGACGCAGGCGAAGTCGACGCAGTCGAGGCCCTCGGCGCAGCTGCGGGCCGACGGGTTGATGAAGTCGACCTGGGGCAGGCAGGCCTCGCCCTCGGCGGCGAGCGACGCGCACGTCAGCCTCTGGGCGGTGATGTCGACGGCCTGGCAGAAGAGGTCGCCTTCGCAGTCCCACTCCTGCTCGCAGTCGTCGCCCGCGGACTGCAGCGGGGTGAACAGGTCCTCGCAGGCGGCCGGGACCTCGGCCTGCCCCTCGAATTCGAAGGCCGCGCAGGCGCGGATGTTGTCGACGTTCATCGCCACCCGGCCGCTGGTGAGCGCGAGCTCGAACTCGACGGCGGTAGGGTTCGCGGTGGTGCGGCACCCTTCGGCGATGGCAGCGGCCTCGTCGTCGGTCAGCGACGAGGGCCGATCGGTGGCGCTGCAGCGCGCGAAGGAGCCGCCGCCACCGAGCTGCAGCGTGAGATAGAGCGACTGGCCGCGCGTGTAGATCGCACAGAGGTCGGCGGCCTCGGCGCTGACGGGCACGGGCTCATCCCCGCCGTCGTCCTCGCCTTCGCCTTCGCCCTCACCGCCGCCGTCGATGGGAGGCGGCGTGAACGGACACGCGGTGGACAGCACGACGAGAGCGGCGAGCAGCAGGGCCGCGAGCAGACGCAACATGACGAACTCCGGGCACAAGGCCGGCAGGGGGCTAGCATGCTCGCCGGCCGCGTGCGCCCCCCGAAGGCTCCCCGGCGGTCTCCCCGGAACGCCCTGAACGCTCCCCGGCGCTGCCCCTGCGCTGCCCCGGAACTCCCCGCGCTCCCCGCGTCGGGCCGCGGGGCGTTGCGTCAGCCCTTCAGCTTCAGCGTGGCGACGTTCGTGCCGATGAACGACACGGTGTGCTGCTCCTTGCTGCCGTCGGCGTGGGTGACCTCGACGACGTGCTCGCCCGACAGGGGCAGCGCGAGCTGCCCCGGCGCCGCCGTCGACGTGCCACCGGCGGCGATCGTGGTGCCCGGCGCCGCCGCCTCGACGACGACGACACCGAACTCGGCCACCGGCGGGCTCGACGGGAAGGCAAGGACGCCCACGGTGACGAGCACCACCGAGCACAGCCCCATCACCGCCGACGCCGCCGCCAGCGCGTACCAGGCAGCGGGCCGGCCCGGACGGGCCGCCGGCGCGGGCGCCGACCCCGGCGCCGGCGTCGGCAGCATCGCTGCGTCGAAGCCGCCCACATCGGGCCTAATCGTCGGGGCGTCGGCGAGGTCGTTGTAATCGGCAGCGAAGCCGGGCCCGGGCGGCGAGCCGGCGACCGGCTCCTCGGCGGTGACGCCGGCGCCGTGGGCCCCGCGGTTCGGCGGCTCCCACGACGACAGCCCCGGACCGGCGGCCGCGAACGGCGGTGGCGCGAACGGCGGCGCCGTCATGGGCGAGGCCGCGAACGGCGGCGGCGCGAACGGCGGCGGCGACGCGGCGGCGCGCGCCTGTGGCCCGCGGGCGATGGCCTCCACCTGCGCGAGCATCGCGCGGGCATGCAGGTCGGGCTCGATGGGCAGCGCGGGCACGATGGAGGCCTCGGCCGACGCCTCGGACGTCGCCGACGAGGTGGCGTTCGTCTTTTCGATCGGCTCGTCGAGGTCGTCGGCGGTGGCCGCCGGCGGCGGGGGCGCGGCGCGCCCCGCCATCGCGGGGGCGGCGACGCGCCCCGCCTTCGCCGCCTCGTGGGCGAGGCGGTCGCGCTCTAATTGCTCCATGTCGAAGCTCGGCACCGTGCGGCCGTCGGCGTCGTCGTCGGCGTCGTCGTCCACCTCGGGCGCCGGCATCGGCGGCTTCAGCAAGGCGTCGGCGCGGGCACCGGGGCGGGCACCGGGGCGGAGCGTGGCGGCGGTGCGCGCCGGTGCCTTCATCGACGACGCCTCGCCGGTGACCGGCGGGCGGACCAGCGACTGCGGCGCCAGCTCGTCCCGCACACGGGCCGAGCGGGGCGCGGCCGCCGGGGCCGCGGCCGCGGGCGGGTCGACCAGGGCCGCGGTGAGCGTCTTGCTGTCGACCTCGTCCTCGATGGCTGGCTTGGCCTTCTCGCCCCAGCTGGCCGGGACCACGATCTGGCCGACGCCCTTGACCACCATCGTGCCTTCGGCGGAGTTCAGCTCGTCGTCGAAGAGATCGTAGAGGAAGCGGCTCAGCCGGACGTTGTTCGACTTCTTCGGGCTCTGCTCGAGCCAGTCCTCGATGGCGAGCTGGAATTCCTGCGCGGTCTTGTAGCGGCGGTCGGGGTTCTTCTCGAGCGCGCGCGACAAGATCTTGATGACCTCGGGGGGAATCGCTGGGTTGATGAGCTGAGGATTCGCCGGCTTATCCTGTACGATTGCCTTCAGGGTCTTTAGGCTCGAATCGCGCTCGAATGCGCGGAGCCCCGTCAGCATTTCATACATCACGAGACCGACGGCGAAGACGTCGGAGCGGTGGTCGATCTTCGTGCCGCGCACCTGCTCGGGGCTCATGTAGGCGTACTTGCCCTTCAGCACGCCGGCGCGCGTCTGGGCCAGCTGCGTGCTCGCCTTGGCGATGCCGAAGTCGACGACCTTCACGCCGCCGGCGAACGACACGAGGATGTTCTGCGGGCTGATGTCGCGGTGGATGATGTTCAGCGCCTTGCCGTCGTAGTCCTTGCGGCTGTGGGCGTAGAACAGGCCGTCGCAGACGCCGGCGATGATCCGGCACACGTGCTCGACGGGCAAGAAACCACCGGCGACCTGCTGCTTCGTGATCAGGTGCTGGACATTGCGCCCGGAGACATACTCCATCGCAATGTAATACGTATTGTCAGCCTTTCCCAGATCATAGATTTGGACGATGTTGGGGTGGCTGAGCTTCGCCGCGATGCGCGCCTCGTCGAGGAACATCGAGACGAATTCGTCATCGGTGGCGAGGTGGCCGAGGATCCGCTTCAGGACGACGACCTTCTCGAAGCCCTCGAGCCCCGACTGCTTGGCGAGGAAGATCTCGGCCATGCCGCCGGTGGCCAGCTTCTTCAGCGGCTCGTAGCGGTCGATGCGCGCCGGGAGTGGCTCTTCGCGTTCCATCGCGGACCTCCAAGGTGACCGAGGCTACGGAGCGGCGACCGTCGTCGTCAAAGCGCGCGCGCCGCTGTCTCTGTCGGCGCGCGCGCGAGCGCTGCCTGCGGCCGGGTGTGCCCGCTGCCGACACGTGGGTAGGATGGCGCCATGGGGCCGCTGTTCATCCGCTCGCGTCGTCACGTACCGCCGGGGCCACGCCGATGAGCCCCGTGGCGCCGCGCGCGCGCGTCGACCTCGGCGACCCCCACCTCGACAGCATCCCGCCGGTGCGCGTGGTCACCGGCGCGTCGGGCAAGGCAAGCGTGACGGCGTCGTTCCGGTTCGCGTGGGCCGGCGTGCTGCGCACTGTGGCCACCCAGCGCAACATGAAGGTCCACGTCGTCGCCGGCCTCATGGTGATGATCGTGGGCATGGCCCTGCCGCTGGACCTGTCGACGCGCGTGGCGCTGCTGTTCGCCGTCAGCATCGTGTTCTTCGCCGAGATCCTGAACACCGCCCTCGAGGCGCTCATCGACCTGTTCGTCACCGACTTCCACCGGCTGGCCATGCTCGCCAAGGACGCGGCCGCCGGCGGCGTGCTCGTCTTCGCCGTCACCACCCTCGTCGTCCTCGCCGAGATCCTGTGGCACGAGTGGCGCGTCGTCGAAGACAACCTCGATGCCGTCGTCCGCTCCTGCCTGTTCGGTATCCCGCTGGCGCTGTCCGAGGCGCTCGGCCTGTTCGTCATCCGCCGCCCGGCGCTGCAGGTGCCCCGGCTCGCCCTCAGCGTGCTGCTGCTCGCCCCGCTGGCCTTGCATACGCGCGACCCGCTCTACGCCGGCGTCGCCCTGCTGCTCGTGGTCGTCGCCTTCGCCGCCCGCGTCTTCTACGTGCCGCGCGGCGAGGCGGCGCCTTGACCGTCGTCGACGACGACGCCGGCGGCCCCCGCCGCGTCACCGTCGATCTCGACGGCGCCTGGTGCTACCGCCGCATCCACGGCCGCGACGACGACGCGTGCGACGACGACGACGCGCTGCTGCTGCAGGCCCTGCCCCGCCTGCTCGACCGCCCGCACCTCGCGCCGCACACGACGCTGTTCGTCGTCGGGCGCGACGCGCGCAGCCCGCGCGTGGCGGCGCTGCTGCGGCAGGCGCTGGCGACGGGCTTCGAGCTGCAGGCGCACTCGCACGACCACGACTACGCGCTGTCGCGGTGGCCGCGGGCGCGCGCGCACGACGACGTCGTCGCCTGCCTCGACGCCATCGAGGCGCTCGGCGCGCCGCGCCCGCGGGGCTTTCGCGCCCCGGGCTACAACCTGTCGACCACGCTCCTTCGCGCCCTCGCCGACGCCGGCGTGCGCTGGTCGTCGAGCGTGCTGCCAAGCCCCGCCTACTTCGCGCTGCGCGCCGCCGTCGTCGCCCGCACGCGCCTTGCGCGCCGCCGCTCGGCCTCGCTCGTCGGCGATGCGCGCGCCTTCCTGCCGCGCCGGCGCGCCGTCTTCGACCACCACATCGACGGTGCCACGCTGCGCGAGCACGCGATCACGACGGCGGCGGGCCTGCCATGGCTCGGCACGACGCTGGCGCTGCTGCCCGACGTCGCCGCCGACGCGCTGACCTGCGTGGCCCTCGCCGGCGCGCGGGGCGAAGACGTTGTCTTCGAACTGCACGCCGCCGACTTCGTCGACGGCGCGCTGCTGCCCCCCGCTCAGCCCGACGCCCGGGTGCCGCTGCGCGACAAGCTGCGCCGCATCGATCGCGCGCTGGCCCGCGTCGTCGCCCACCCCTGACGGCGCCGACTTCATCGTCGCCGCGCCAGCGTCACTGCGACGACTGCGCGACGACGGCTACGCGAAGACCAGCGCGCCGTCGGCGACGAGCCCGCCGACGACGTCGCCGCGGGTGTCCTGCACCGACGGGCAGGCCACCGCGCGCCACGCGTCGTGGGGCAGGCCGAGCCCCAGCCGCTCGTCGAGCCGCGCGAGCACCGCGCCAAGCGCCACCGGCGCGAAGCGGGCGTCGCCGCAGTGGACCTTGAGCGCGACACCGAGGCCCTGGCCGGGCAGCGCGGCGCAGTAGACGCCCTCGGCGCCGACCTTGACGACGACCGCGCCACCACCGTCGGCGATAAAGCGCGTGCAGGCGCGGTCGCGGCCGGCCACCAGCGTCGGGTGGGCGACCATCGCGCGGCGCAGGCGCGCGAGCACGGCGTCGTCGTCGGTGCCAAGCCGCGCCCACGCCCGCGCCATCGCCGCCAGCGGCAGCCAGAACGTGGGGGCGCGGCAACCATCGCCGGCGGTGGCGACCGAGGCCTCGTGCAGGCCGGTGCCGGCGCGCACCTCAGCGAGGACGCGGCGCTGCACGGGGTGTTCGGGGCCTTCGTAGCCGCGCACGTCGGCGCCCAGGTGCCGCGCGAGAGCGAGCATCGCCGCGTGCTTGCCCGAGCAGTTCGAGTGCGCCGACGACGGAGTGATCCCCTCGCGCACGAGGCGCTCGTGCACGCGCGGTGACAGCGGCGGGTGGCCGCCGCAGGCGAGGTCGTCCTCGGTGCAGCCGCAGGCACGCAGCATCTGGCGGGCGAGGCTCGTGTGCTCGTCGTCGGACGAGTGCGAGGCGCAGGCGAGGGCCAGCGCGGAGTCATCGAAGCCGAAGCGGTCGGCGGCGCCGGCGCGCACGCAGGCGGCGGCCTGGAACGGCTTGGCCGCCGAGCGCCACCAGGTGCAGCGCGCGGCGTCGCCGGCGTGGCCGAACAGTCGACCGGCAGCGTCGACAACGGCGACGTCGACGGGGGACGAAGCCTCGACGCGACCGCCGCGGGTGGCCTGGACGACGAAGAGCGACATGCGGGCTCCGGGCGGGCGGCCTACCACCACGCGCTGCCGCGGCGGGCGACCAGGTCGACGACGTCCCTCTGGATGCGGTCGCGCACGACGCCGGCGAGGTCGTTGACGGCCACCGCGTCGCCCTCGTCGCGGACGACGGCGCGGGCGTCGATGGGGGCGCCGATGCGGATGTGCCAGCGGGCCGGCAGCGGCAGCAGGCCGAGGGGGCCGAGCCACGGGAACGTCGGCGTGATCGGCAAGTAGGGCAGGCCGTCGGCGAAGAGCCGGCCAAGGGCCTCGATGCGACCGAGGAGCGGCGCGGTCTCCTCGGCGCCGACCACGGCGACGGGCAACAGCGGGGTGTCGGTACGCAGCGCGAGGCGAACGAAGCCGCCGCGGCCGAAGCGCTGCAGCTGATGTCGTCGTCGCCACGTCTTGGCGAGGCCGAGCATTCCCTCGGGGAACACGAGGCACGCCTCGCCGCGATCCAGCAGCCGCGTGGCGTTGTCCTGGCTGGCGCGCACGCAGCCCACGCGGTTCAGGAACGTGCCGAGGAACGGCGCGGTCATCACGCCGTCCTCGACGAGCGGCCGCACCTGGCGACCGGCGCGCGCCAGCGCAGCGATCAACACGACGGCGTCCCACGGCAAGGCGCCGCCATGGTTGGCGACCAGCAGCGCGCGGCCGCCAGCGGGCAGGTGCTCGGCCCCCTCGAGAGCGACGCGAAACCACTGGTCGAGCAGCGCGTCGAGGCGCGGCGCCAGCGCCTCGAGCAACGCGGGGTCCTTGCCGAAGGCGTCGAACGTCGTCGTCATGGCGGCACCTTCAGGGGGTCTCGGGCGGGGTCGGGCCGCCGGAGGGCACGGCGGGGGCGTGCACGGCGGGGGCGTGCACGTCCGGGCGCTCGTCGCGGCCGGCGCGCACCGGCGGCGCCCGCTCGAGGATCGTGAGCAACGTCGGCAGGTCGTGCTGAGGCACGAAGCCCGTGGCGCGCAGCCTCGCGTCGTCGGCGAGCCAGCCCCAGCGCAGGTAGCCGAAGAAGTGCTGCGGCATCTCGACGAGCTGCGCGCGCCACAGCGTCGCCGCCAGCGACTGCCCGAGGCCGGCGGGCAGGAGCAGCGGCAGGCGCCGCAGGCGCGTCAACACGTGCGACAGCGGCAACACGCCCTGCCCAACGACGTTGAACACCCCGCGCGCCGATGTGCGCCACAGGTGCAGCAGCGCGGCGATGGCATCGTCGGGGTGCAGGAACTGGAGCAGCGGATCGTAGCCGAGCACCGTCGGCACCAGCGGCCGCGACAGCAGTCGCGTCCAGAAGTGATCGCGCGCCGTGGGCAGCAGCGCGCCGAGCCGCGCGACGACCACGGCGACGTCGTCGTGCTCGGCGGCGAAGCGGCGCACCTGCTCGTCGGCGTCGGCGCGATCGCGCAGGGCCCGCGACGGCGGCGGTCGCAGCGGCGCGTCCTCGGTCAGGTAGGCCGGGTTGTCGGGGCGGGCGCCGTAGCACATCGTCGACGACACGCTGAGCACGTGGTCGACGGCGGCGGCGGCGGCGGCGTTCAGCACGTAGTGCGTGCCCACCGTCTCGAGCTCGTGGGCCATCTCGAGGTGGTGCGTCGGCGACGACAGGAACGCCAGGTGGAACAGGCTGGTGACCTGCTCCGCGGCGAGGATGCCGGCGAGCTCGCGGTCGGCGCCGGGCGCGGTGAGGTCGAGGATATGCGCCGACAGCTTCGGGTGGCGCGTCATCAGGTCGGCGGCGACGGTGTCATCGTCGAGCAGCGCCGCCCCCGAGCGGACGTCTACGGCGACGACGCGATCGACGGCGGGGTCACCCTCGAGGCGGCGCAGCAGGTGGCGACCGAGGAACCCGAACGCGCCGGTGACGGCGACTACGGCGCCGCCGCTGCGGCGCGCGCGCTTCGCCCGGGCGGGCCCGGACTTCGGCGAGACTGCCTCGGCGGGGGAGCGGCGGGCGGCGCGCTTGCGGGTGGCCATGGGCGGAGCGTTAGTGCGGCGCGTGTCTTCGTTGAAGGGCCACGCGCGCGGATCCCGCGCGCGGCGCGCGGGTGGGTCGAGGACCCGCGGCGGTCAGGCGCCGAGCGCCGCCGACAGCGCGACGTAACAGCCGGCGCCGACGAGGGCGCTGATGGGGATGGTGAGACCCCACGCCCACAGGATCTTGGTCGTCATGCCCCACCGCACGGCGCTGACGCGCTGGCTGGAGCCGACGCCCATGATCGCCGAGCTGATCACGTGGGTCGTCGACACCGGCGCGCCAAGCTGCGCGGCGGTGATGATCGTGAACGCGGCGCCGGTCTCGGCGGCGAAGCCGTGGATGGGCTTCAGCTCGATGATCTTCGTGCCCATCGTCTTGATGATCCGCACACCGCCCGCCGCGGTGCCCATCGCCATGGCCACCGCACATGACACGATCACCCACGTCGGCGGGTCGAGCACCGTCTTGCCATCGGCGCCGGGGTGCGAGCCCACGTGGGCCCAGCCCGTCGCCGCGCCGTAGGCCACCAGCGCCATCGTGATGATGCCCATCGTCTTCTGCGCGTCGGCCTGCCCGTGCGAGATGGCCATGAAGCCCGCCGACGCGATCTGCAGCCAGCGGAACGCCTTGTTCACGACGATGGGTCGCATGCGACGCACCAGCCACGTGAGCCCGACCATCAGCAGGAAGCCGAAGAAGAAACCGAACAGCGGCGACAGGAACAGGCCCTTGATCGCCTTCAGCAGGTTCTCTTCCTTGATACACGCCGTGCCCGCCTTGGTGACGGCAGCGCCGAGGATGCCGCCGAGCAGCGCGTGCGACGACGACGACGGGATGCCGAACCACCAGGTGAACAGGTTCCAGGCAATGGCGCCCGTCAGGCCCGCGGCCACCATCACCTGGCTGACCGCCGACGCGTCGACCATCTTGGCGATGGTATCGGCGACCTTGAGCCCCAGGAACGCGCCAAAAAAGTTCATCACCGCCGCCATCAAGACCGCGGTGCGCAGCGGCAGCACGCCGGTGGAGACGACCGTGGCGATGGCGTTGGCGGTGTCGTGGAAGCCGTTGATGTAGTCGAAGATCAGGGCGACGACGATGACGATCAGCAGCGTGGCGAAGACGGGCTCCATCGCGTCACCCGTTCTTGATGACGATGGCCGTCAGCGCCTTGCCCGTGTGGTCGCAGGCGTCGAGCGTGGCCTCGAGCCCCTCGAGGAATTCCTTGTGCTGGATCAGGTGGACGGCGTTCTGCTCGGTCTTGAACAAGAGGCCAATCTGCTTGCGGAAGATCTCGTCGCCCTCGTGCTCGAAGCGGCTCATCTGCTGGCAGCGGCGGCGGATCTCGTCGAGGTTCTTCAGCGTGCGCAGCTCGCCCACCGCCGCGCGGGCCTCGTTCGCGGCGGCGGCGACCAGCGCGGCCAGCTCGGGGGCGCCGGCGGGGATGTCCTCCATCGCATGGGTCACGATCTGCATCGCCGTCGCGTGGCAGAGATCGACGACGTCCTCGAGCTGCGTGGCCAGCGCGTAGATGTCGCTGCGGTCGATGGGCGTCACGAACGTGCGGTTCAGGGCGTCGTAGACCTCGTGGATGACGCCGTCGGCCTCGTGCTCGATGTCGCGGATCTGGTCGAGCGCCTTCGTCCGCGCCGTCGCGTCGACGCTGCAGACGTCCTGCATCACCAGGCCGGCCCGCACCGCGACGTCGGCGCCCTTCTCGAGCAGGTCGAAGAAGTGCTCTTCCTTTGGCAACAGCGTCTTCACGAGGCGATCGATGAACGGCATGGGGCGGTGCGTTATCAATGGTCGCCCTCGATGCAATCGGCAGACGACCGCGCGTCGGTGACGTTTCGGTGAACTCCCCCGTGACCGTCGGACGCGCGGCCAGGGCTTGTCCGGGACCAGCGACGAACGAACGAGCCCCGCACGACGGCGGGGCTCAACGACGACGTCGCCGACGACGTCGACGACGTCGTCAACCGTGGGCGGCGCGGCCGGCGGCGATGGACGCGGCCTCCCAGATGGCCTCGTACAGCGTCGGGTGGGCGTGCACGGTGCGCGCGAGCTCCTCGATGGGCAGCTCGGCCGAGATCGCCAGCGCCGGCTCGGCCAGCAGGTCGGTGGCCTGCGGACCGACGATGTGGCAGCCGAGGATCTCGCCGTACTGTGCGTCGACGACGAATTTCACGAAGCCGCGCTTCTTCAGCAGGATGGCGGCCTTGGCGTTCTTCGCGAAGTCGAACTTCGCGACCTTGACGGCGTGGCCGCGCTCTTTCGCCTCGTCCTCGGTGAGGCCGGCCCACGCCAGCGGCGGCTCCGAGTACACGCACGACGGCGTGTGGTCGTAGTTCAACGCCGCCGGCTTCGTCTTGGTCAGGCCCTTCTTCCAGGCGATGTGCTCGACGGCGATCATGCCCTCGGCCGAGGCGACGTGGGCCAGCCACGGCGTGTTGATGCAGTCGCCGATGGCGTACAGACCGGGCTCGGCCGACTCCATCATGCCGTCGACGACGACGAAGCCGGCCTTGTCGGTCTGGGCCTTCGTGGTCTCGAGGCCGATGCCCTGCGTCAGCGGCGGGCGGCCCACGGCGACGAGGATGTACTCGGTGGTCAGCGTCGCCGTCGTGCCGTCCTTGTTCTGGTACTGCGTGACGACCTCGTTGCCCTTGCGCTCGATGGACGTGACCTTGACCTCGGTCTTGATGTCGCAGCCCTGCTTGCTCAGCTCATCAGCGAGCAGCTTGCTGCTGTCGGGGTCGGCGGGGGCGACGATGCGCGGCAGCATCTCGAGCACCGTGACCTTGGTGCCGAGGCGCTGGAACAGCGACGCGAACTCGATGCCGATCACGCCGCCGCCGAGGATGGCGAAGGTGCCGGGGATCTTCTTGACCGCCTCGTGGTTGGCGTCGAGCAGGTGGTCCGACGACACGATGCGCTCGCCGTCGAACTTCGCGAACGGCAGCTCGCGCGGCTTGCTGCCCACGGCGAGCACGACGCTGTCGGTGGACAGCGCCGTCTCCTTGCCGTCAGCGTCGCGGGCGATCACCGTCTTCTTGCCGCCGGCCACCGCCACGCGCCCGAAGCCCTGTATGACGTCGACCTTGCGGTGCTTCATCAGGTGGGCGACGCCGCCGGCGTTGGACGTGACGACCTGACGTTTGTGGCCGAGCACCTTCTCCCACTCGACCTTGACGCCCTCTACGCTGACGCCCATCCGCGACGCCTCTTTCAGCTCGCTGACGATGTCAGCGGTGTGGAGCATGGCCTTGGTCGGGATGCAGCCGCGGTGCAGGCAGGTGCCGCCGAGCTGCTTGTCTTTCTCGACGACGGCGACCTTCAGCCCGAGCGCGCCAGCGCGCGCGGCGGCGATGTAGCCGCCGGGACCGGAGCCAATGACGACGACGTCGTAGTGCGGGTTCGACACGGATGACCTCGGAAGGGGAAGCGGGGTTGGGGGCGTGCTACGCAGCCGCCGCCGGCTCGTCAAGTCGACGGTGTCGACGTCAGCCGAGAGCGCCGGCGCGTGCTTGCGCGTCGGCGTCGTTTTCGTCGAACCTCGCTGGCGATGTCGGCTGCGCCCACGCCGTTTGGTCCATTCTCGCTGCTCGAGCCGCTGGCGGCCGGCGGCATGGGCGAGGTGTGGCTGGCCCAGCCCCTGGGCGTTCCCGGGGTCAGCGACCTGTGCGTCGTCAAGCGCGTCAAGAGCACGCTGGCCGACGACGACGACGTGCTGAAGCGCTTCCTCGACGAGGGGCGGCTCGCGATCCTGCTCGCCCACCCGCATGTCTGTCGCACCGTCGACGTCGGCCGCGCCGACGGCAGCGACTACCTCGCCGCCGAGGTCGTCGAGGGCGTCGATGTCCGCCGGCTGCAGCAGCGGGCGCACGACCAGGGGCGGGCGCTCGACCACGATGTCGTGCTGCAGATCGTTGCCGACGCTCTCGACGGCCTCGCCTACGCCCACGCAGCCACGCACCCGCTCTCGCAGGCGCCGCTGTCGATCGTCCATCGCGACGTCAGCCCCCACAACCTGATGCTCGCCGCCGACGGGCACACGCGGGTCATCGACTTCGGCCTGGCGCTGTCGAGCGTGCGGCAGGCGCAGACCGAGCTCGGCATCGTGCTCGGCAAGATCGCGTACATGTCGCCCGAGCAGGCCTGCGGCGACCGCGTGGGGCCGGCCTGCGACGTCTTTGCGGCCGGCGTCGTGCTGTACGAGCTGCTGTCTGGCGAGCGCTTCTACGGCGCGCTGCGAGCGCAGGAGATCCCGGGCATCGCCGGCAGCGGCGCTCACGTCCCCGCCCGGCTCGACGCCCTGCCCGACGAGCTGCGGCGCATCGTCGCGGCGCTCATCCACCCCGACGCCCGGCAGCGCCCGTCGGCGACGCTGGCCCGCGACGCCGTGCTGACGGTGCTGTGGCGCCACGGTCAGCAGGACGCCGCCCGCGCCCGGGCCAGCGCCCTCGTGCGCGCGCTGGCTGGCCCTGAGCTCGAGCGGTTCGCCCGCGCCCGCGAGGCCAGCCACCGGGTTGCCGCGCACCGGGCCGACACCACGCCGTCGATGACGATGTCGCTCGCGGTGCAGGAGGCCCGCGCTGTCGAGGCGCTGCTCGCCACCCGCGCCCGCGCGCTGCCGTTTATGCCGGCGGTGGCCCCCACCGTGGTGCTCCCCGCCGTCGAGCACGACCCGACCGAGCAGGTGCGCCGGGCCCCCGCGGCCTCCGCCCTGCCGGCGCCCCCCGGCGCGCCGCCTGCGTCCGGCGCGCTGCGGCGGCGCTCGGCCGGGCTGTTCGCCATCGTCGTCGCTGGGACCCTCGGCCTCATCGCCTTGCTCGCCGTCGTCGTCGCGCGCCCCGGCGCCCCCGCGCCCGCGACGACCGCGACGCCCGCGACGCCCGCGACGACCGCGACGACCGCGACGACCGCAGCGACGACCGCGGCGGCGACCGCGGCGGCGACCGCGGCGGCGACCGCGACGACCGCGACGAACACAGCCGCGTCGACGCCGGCGCCGCCTGCGGCGCCGGCAGACACGCCCAGCGCCGAGGAGCTGCTGCGCGCCCGCATGCGGTCTCTGCGCGGCTGCACCGCCGCCTGCAGGAAGGAATTCGCGGCCGACGTGCCCGCGAAGCGCATCCGCAGCTGGACGGCGGCGACGCGGGCGATCGTCACGACACGGGTGGCGGCGTGCGAGAATAAGTGTCGCCGATGACCAGCTCGACGCCCGCTCCCATCACGAGGTCCACCAGCCGCGGGCGCGCCGTCAGCCTGCTTGCGTGGTGGGCGCTGGCCGGCGCGCTGGTCGGCGCGCTGGTCGGGGCGTCGCCCGTGCACGCCCGCGGCGTCGCCGTGCTGCCGCTCGCCGGCGGCGCGGCACCCGCGACGCGCACGGCGTGGGCGACCGCCGTGCGCGACGCCGTGGCCCGCGTCGACGGCTTCGCGGCGGCGCCGGCGGCGACGGTCACCGAGGCGCTGGTCACCGCCGAGGCGCTCGGTACAGCCTGCGCGGTGACCGAGGTCGCGTGCATCGTGCGCGTTGGCGCGCTGGCGACCACCGAGCTCGCCGTCGGCGGGCGGGTCGAAGCCGCGAGCGCCGGCGTCACGCTGACGCTCGACGTCGTCGACGTGAGTCGCGCCCGCGCGCTGCGGCGCGTGGTCTTCACCGCCGCCGCCGGGCCCACCGCCGCTGACGCGCGACTGCTCGCCGTGCGGCTGCTGGCGCCGGAGCGCGAGCGCGGCTTTGTCGCCGTCCGCGCGCCGTCTGGATCGGTGGTCTCGGTGGACGGCGCCGTCGTCGGCACGATCCCGTTGGCTGCGCCGGTGGCCCTGCTGCCCGGGCGGCACACGGTGATCGTCGATCACATCGAGTACGACGCCTTCGAGCAGACAATCGACGTCGCGATGGGCGAGACGGCGTTCGTCGCCGTCGACCACGGCGCCGCATCGCGCTCGCCCGCTTCGACCGTCGCCACGGCGGGCGCCGCCGACGCCGCGACGACTGCGGCGCCCCGGGGCCTGCGGGTGCGCCTGTATCGTCTGACCATCGATCCGACGTTCCCGCGATCCACCGAGCACCGCTTCGCGAAGCACCTGCGCTCGACGCTGAGCCGCGTCGACGGCGTCGTGGTGGTCGGCGACACCGGCGGCGCCGCCGCGGGCGAAGCAGGCGACGACGAGGGCGACGACGCCGCGGGCGAGCGACGGGTCGCGACGCTCGCTGGCGACCACAGCGCCTTCGTCGACGCCGACGGCTCGTCGCTCGGCGCCGACGTAAACCTGCTGGTCCACGTCGTGCGCCTCGGCAGCGTCGTCATCGTCGACGCCAGCAGCCTGCGCAGCCACACGGGGCGGGGGCGGAACTTCAAGGCGACGCTGGACGCGGGCGACCTCGACGCCGCGCTGCGCCGGGTGACGCCGGCGCTGCTGCGGTCGCTGCTGCGCGACGAGCCCATCGGCCCCATCGTCGACGACGAGCGGGTCGACGGTCTGCCGGCGTGGGCGCTGTGGTCGACGGTGGCCGCCGGCGGCGCCAGCGCCGTCGCGGGCGGCACCGCCGGCGCCCTGTGGCTCGGCGCCCGTCGGCTCGACCCGGCGCTGGGCGTCGTCTGCGTCGCCGCGCTGGCCACGTCGGCGGCGCTGGCCGTCGCCGCCGGGCTGGAGGCGCCGTACGTCCGATGAGCGACAAGGCGGGCAGCGTCGCCCTCGTGGGCGGCAGCGGTCTCGTCGGCACGGCGCTGGCCGCCCATCTGGGGGCGTCGTCGCGCCGGGTGCTGGTGGTGGACCGCGCGGCGCCCCGCGCCGCGCGGGCCACGCCGTCGTCGGCGACGGCGACGAAGACGGCGTCGTTCGTGCGCGTCGACCTTACCGACGACGGCGCCGAGGACGCGCTCCTTGCGGCCTGGTCGACCCACGCCGTCGACGTCGTTGTGCACCTCGCCGCGCGCGTCGACCCGCCCGGCGACGACGACGACCGAACACGGATGCGGCGGCTGCACGAGCACGGCACGCGCGCCGCCGTGCGCGCCGCGCGCCGCGCCGGGGTCCGTCGCTTCGTGCTCGTGTCGTCGACGGTGGTCTACGGCGCGTGGCCCGACAACCCGGTGCCGCTGGCCGTCGACGCACCGGTACGGCCGTGCGCGTTCCCCTACGCGATGGACAAGGCGCTGCAGGAGCGCGTGGCCCGCGCCGCCTGGCGCGAGGACGGCGACGGCGACGACGACGACGGTCTCGCCATCGTGCGACCGGGGATCGTGTACGCGCCGCAGGCGCGCTCGTACCTGACCGAGATCCTGCGCCGCGTCCGCCTGCCGCTGCCGTCGCTGCTGCGCCGGTCGGGCCTGCCCCGCGGCGCGCTGCCGGCCCTGAACGGGCACCGACCGCCACTGCAGTTCGTCCACGTCGACGACGTCGCCGCCGTCCTCGCCGCCGTCGTCGACCACGAGGGCGCCGGCGTCTTCCACGCCGCGTCGGCCGACTGGCTCGCCTACGAGGACGTCGCCCGCGCCGCCGGGCTCGCCGTGGTTGACGTCGACGCCCGCCTGACCGGCGCGGTGCTCGACCGGCTGGTGCCGTGGCTGCCCCCGTCGCTGCGCGCGCCATCGTCGCTGTTTCCGTACCTCATGCATCCGTTCGTCGTGTCCATGACCACGACGGCGGCGCGGCTCGGCGTCCGGCCGCGCTGGTCATCGCGGGAGGCGCTGCAGGCGATGCTCGACGGCCCTGGCGCGGACCGGTGATCACGCCGCTGCCGCTGCCGGCGTCTTCGTCGCCGGTAAGTCGTCGTCGCTGGCCCACGTCACCGACTCGGCGCGCACCGCCTTGACGCGCTTGACGACGACGAAGAACAGCGGCCCGCAGACGACGACGCAGCCGGCGAGGGTCAGCCACGCGGCATGGACACCGAGCGCAGGCGCGAGCAGGAGCGGACCGCCGCACGCGACGGCGCCGAGCCCCAGGAACACCGCGGTGGCGCCGAGCTCGCCGCCAAGCACCGGCAGCCCGCGCTGGCCGAGGCGCACGGCGACGGCGACGACGCCCACCAGTGCGCCGAGCACCGAGCCGGCGATGAAGCCCTGAAAGCCGCCGAGCGTGAAGCCCACCAGCGTCGACAGGATGGTGACGCCGACCTTGATGCCGTTGGTGAGCGCGAGCCCGCGGCCGTCGCCGTCAGCGACCATCGCACGCGACGACGCCTCCTGCAGGAAGGCGAACCACATCGGCACGAGCAGCACCTGCGCCATGGGGCCGGCGGCGTGGAACTCGGGGTTCTTGTAGGCGAGCAGGAAGAACGCCGGCGCCGTGGTGGCTGCCCCGAGGAACAAGAGCATCGCCGCCGGCAGGTACGCGCTGCGCGACGACGCGAGGCGCCGCCGCAGCTCGTCGGGCGAGGCGCGGAACGCCGCCGCGAGCACCGGGGTCAGCACCATCGACGTCACCTGGTTGGCGATCTCGCGCGGCACGCTCGTGACGATGCTGGCGACGTTGTAGATGCCAAACAGCGCGAAGCCCTGCAGCCAGGGCAGGCTGATGCCGTCCCAGCGCATGGCCAAAAACGACAGCAGCGTCGACAAGAAGATCCACTGGCCGAACGAGAAGATCTCGCCAAGCGCGGCCTTGTCCCAGCGCAGCCGCGGACGCTTGCCGCCCAGCGACGTGTGCGACAGCAGGAAGCGCACGAACCCCGAGCCCACCGCCGAGGCGGCGAGCGCCCAGACGCTGCCGGTCTGCATCGCCAGCGGGATCGAGATGCACAGACCGGCGGCCTGCGAGACGAGGTCGACGACGAGGACGCGCTTGATCTCCATGCGCCGCTGCAGCGTGTAGAGCTGGATGGACTCGGCGCTGAGGAACAGGATCATCAACGACGAAAACGGCAGCAGCCACGACAGCCGCGGCTCGCCGTAGACGTGGGCGGCGACGGGCCCGCACAGCGCGCCAAGCACGAACAGCGCGAGCCCGCGCACCACCGACAGCGTCCACGCCGTGTCGACGAAGTCGTCGTCGTCGCGCGCCGAGCGCACCACGCTGGCGCCGATGCCGACGTCGGACACCAGCCACAGGCCCGTCGTCACGACGACAAGGAAGCCGTTCACGCCGAACTCGGACGGCGACAGGTACCACGCCGTCACGATCTGGCTGATCAGCCGCATCAGCTGCGACACGAACTGCGTGACGACGCTGAGCACCGTCCCGTGGATGGCCTTGCCGGCTGCCGTGCTCATCGCGCTCCCTGCCCGCGCCCCCGCGGCGCGACGGCGACACCGTCGCCCTACCCGCTTGTACTGCGGCGGCGCCCGCCGGTCCCGCCCCTGCGCGCCCGTGCCGTCCGCCACCACCGGGCGCCGACCGGCGCCGGGCAACTCAGGCGCGCACGACGTGGGCCGCCGTCCTCGCGAACACCACTGCCACCGCGGCGCCTTCGGCGAGGCCGAGCGCGTCGCGCGTCGAGCGCGTCACCAGCGCCGTCAGCACGAAGCCCGCGTCGACGACCACGCGGATCGCGGCGCCCTCGTCGACGAGCTCGACGACCCGCCCCGCCAGACGGACCTGGCCGCTCGCGCCGCTTGCGCCCGCCACGGGTTCGAGCGCGACGTCCTCGGCACGCAGCAGCACGAAGACTTCGCCGTCGCCGTCGCCCGCCGGCGCGCGCGCCTGCACCCGCGCGTCGCCGACCTGCACCGTGGCGATCCGCTCGTGCACCGCCACGATCCGCCCGCGCACGATGGTGTCGACGCCGACGACACGGGCCACCGCGACGTCCTGCGGCCGCGCGAAGACGTCACCGACCGGCCCCCGCTGCAGCATGCGGCCCTCGGCCATCACCACGACGTCGTCGCCCAGACAGAGCGCCTCGACGCGATCGTGGGTCACAACGACGGCGGGCGTGCCGAGCGCCTGCAGCGCCGCGCGCAGCTGCCGCCGCACCGTCGCCCGCATCGCAGCGTCGAGCGCGCTCAAGGGCTCGTCAAGCAGCAACAGGCGCGGCCGCGGCGCCACCGCCCGCGCCAACGCCACACGCTGCTGCTGCCCGCCCGACAGCTCCGCCGGACGGCGCGAACCGAGCCCCTGCAGCTGCAGCAGCGCCAGCACCTCTGCGCGTCGCGAACGCCGCGCGGCTGCGTCGAGCGCAAACAGGCCGAACTCCACGTGCTCGTCGACGCTGAGGTGGGGAAACAGCGCGTGGTCCTGGGGCACGAAGCCGATGCGCCGCGCCTGCGGCGGTCGCGCCACCCGCCGCGCCCCGTCGAACCAGACATCATCGCCAAAGCGGATGACGCCCTCATCGGGGTGCTCCAGCCCGGCCAGACAGCGCAGCGTTGTCGTCTTGCCGCAGCCCGACGGACCGAACAGCACGAGCACGCGCCCCGCGGCGCAGACGTCGGCGACGTCGGCCCGCACCGTCGTCGCCCCGCGCTTCATCGCAAACGTCGCCCGCAGCGTCATCGAACCTCAGGTGAGCAGCGCGTCGCGGCGGCCGCCGCGACCGGCGAGCACCAACACGACGAACGAAAAGACCAGCAGCGCGGCGGCCGTCCGGTGGGCGCTGCCGTAGTCGAGAGCGCCGACGTCGTCGTAGATGGCGATGGACAGCGTGCGGGTCACGCCCGGCACGTTGCCGCCGAGCATCATGACGACGCCGAACTCGCCCACCGCGTGAGCGAAGGTGAGCACGACGCCGGCGCGCAGGCCCGGCGCCGACAGCGGCAGCACCACCCGCACGAAGGTCCGCAGGCGCGACGCCCCGGCGCACCACGCCGCCTCGACGACTCGGCGGTCGACGGCGGCAAAGGCGGCGGCGAACGGGCGCACCGAGAACGGCAGGTTGAACAGCAGCGACCCGACGAGCAGCCCGCCGAAGGTGAACGGCAGCCGCGGCCCCCCGACGGCGGTCAGCGGCGCGCCGACGACGCCGTCGGGCCCGAGCGCCGCGAGCACGTAGAAGCCGAGCACGGTGGGCGGCAAGACGATGGGAAGCGCGACCACGGCGTCCACCACCGGTCGCGCCCGCGACGTGGTCGTCGCCGACCACCAGGCGAGCGGCAGCGAGACGACGAACAGGATCGCGGCGGTCAGCGTCGCGAGCTTCAGCGTGACCAGCACGGCGGCAGTGTCCACGTCGACGACGCTAACAGGCCGCGGGGCCGGCGACCGCAGACCGGTGTCCTTTCGGCCTGCGTTTCTGGGACCGGGGCGGCGGCGCGGGCCCGGCGGCGGCGTCAGGGCGCCAGCGCCGCGGGCGCCACGCCGCCCGGTGACGATGGTGAGGATGACAAGGACGATGACGATGTCGACGATGACGCGCCCGGCAGCTCGAAGCCGGCGGCCTGCAGGATGGCGCGGGCCTGGGCGCCTTGCAGGAACGCGGCGAACGCCAGCGCCGCCGCGGGCTCCTTCGTCGTCGCCACGACGCAGCCGCCCTGCACGAGCGGCGGGTGGGCGGTGGCGGGCACCTCGACCCAGACGCCCTTGCCGGCGAGCGCGGGCGAGCGCACGAAGGCGAGGGCGACGAAGCCCACGTCGGCGGCGCCGCTGTCGACGAAGTGCACGGCCTGGGCGACGTTCTCGCCGAGCACGAACTTCGGGCGGGCGACGTCGTAGAGCCCCATCGACCGCAGCGCGGCCTCGGCAGCGCGGCCGTAGGGGGCGTGGCGGGGGTTGGCCAGCGCGACGCGCGCGACCTGCGGGTCGGCGACGACGGCGGGCCCGCCAGCGGCGCTGACCGGGGCGCCGGCGCGGCTGTACAGGACGAGGCGCCCGGTGCCGTAGACGAAGCGGTCGCGGGCGTGGCCGCCGGCCACGAGGCGGTCGACGTAGGCGACGTCGGCGGACAGGAACACGTCGAACGGCGCCCCCCGCGCCACCTGGGCGAAGAACGCGCCGGACGAGCCGTGGACGACGTCCACGTGGACGCCGGGGTGGGCGGCCGAGAACGCGTCGACCAGCGCCGGCATCGCGAACTGCAGGTCGGCGGCGGCGGCGACGACGACGCTCGATTGCGGCGGTGCGCATGCGACGGCGAGCACCAGCGCGAGGGCGGGCGACATGGGCCCGGTATGACACCCGGCCGAGGGGGGCCGCAACGTCGACGAACGACCGATGGATCCGGGGGGCCCTCGAAAGGAAACGCGCGGCGGCGGCGTGTAGACTCGGGGCGATGCCGACTCGGGCCGTGGGGTGGTGTTCGCTGGTGCTGCTCGCGGCGGCGACGCTGGCACAGGCGGGCTGCCCGGCGCCGGCGACGCTGAACCTCGGGATCACCGACGAGGAGCACACGCAGGCGTACTTCCCGATTACCGGCGACGTCCCTCACGCGCTCGGCGCGCCGACGATCACCGGGCCGATGAGCTGCGGCAGCTGCCACGGCGGCACGGCGTCGTTCTCGGTCGCCAAGTGCATCGAGTGCCACCAGAACGACGCCAGCCCGCCGTCGCAGGTGCACGCGGGGATCGCCGGCTATCTGCCCCTGAACACCGCCTGCCTGTCCTGCCACCCCGACGGCACGCGCGGCTCCGAGCAGGGCACGGCCGAGCACTCTCTGAACGAGTTCCCCATCGATCGTGACGACGCCCACGGCGGCGCCGCCTTCGACGCGCGCATCCCCGCCGGCAAGACGTCGTGCACCGCCTGCCACGCGTCGGTGACCGATCGAAGCCTCGTGCTGTGCGCCGAGTGCCACGCCGATGATCCGACGCCCCTCGCCGACTCGCACGCCGCGGTGGCTCGCTCGTTCGAGGCGGCGAACACGTCGTGCAAGGAGTGCCACGCCGAGACGCCGCTGCACCCCGAGATGGACCCGCAGCAGCACTCGGGCTTCGACGTCGACCATGACGAGACGATGCCGGCGCTGTGCACCAACTGTCACCAGCTGCGCCGCGACCTGCCAAAAGAGTGGGCGATCGACTTCGGCGCCTTCAACTGCAACGGCTGCCACACCCACCCGAGCGACTGCTCTCCCGCGAACATCGCCCCGTGCCTCATCCCGCTCTCGCCCTGACCGCGCTGTGCGCGACGTTGCTCCTTGCGAGCGCCGCCGGCGCCGTGGAGGTCGACGGCGCCGTGACCTACGTCGCCGGCCCCGAGGCGTACGTGAACATCGGCCGCGCGCAGGGGCTCGCCGCCGGCACGCGGCTGCAGCTGCTGCGCAAGAACCGCAAGGTGGGCGCCTGCGACGTCGTGGCGGTGTCCGATAAGCGCGCGAGCTGCCGCGGCGTGGGCAGCCCGCCGCCCGCCCGCGGCGACCACTTCGTCGTCGCCCTCGAAGCGCCCGTCGACCCGGCGGTCGCCGCCGACGACGACCTCGCTGCCGACCTCGCCGAGCTCGACAGCGACGAAGGGCGCGCGCGTCCACGACCGCGCAAGCGCGACGCCGCCGCGCTCGAGGCGCTCGCCCGCGCCCGCGACGTCGTGCAGAGCGCGCCGCTGCCGCTCTTGCCGTCGAAGAAGCCGGCGACGGGCACCACGACGCTCGCCGGCCGCGGGCGCGCGGTGCTGCGGCAGCAGTCGTGGTTGTCATCGTCGACGCCGACAGGGGCGTTCGCGCGCACGTCGCTGGACGTCGCCGGCCGCGGCACGCTGTCGGTGCAGGGCCTGCCGCGGGCGTTCGGCGCGGCGGCTTTGCGCGTGTCGGGGGACCTGTTGGCGCCCTATGACCAGCGCATGCGCCGCGGCGAGCTCGTCGAGCTGTACGTGCACGGCGCGTCGGTGGGCGTCGACCGCGGCGTCGTGCGCGGCGAGATCGGGCGCTTCTACGCGCGGCGCGCGCCGGGGTTGTCGCTGCTCGACGGCGCCCAGCTCGGCGTCAGCCTGTGGAACGACCGGATCGAGCTCGGCGTCTATGGCGGGCTCGTGCCCGACCTGATCACGACGGCACCGGCGCTGGCGCGGCTGGTGTCGGGCGTCTACGCCAGCCTCGACGTCATCCCGATGGCGTCGTTCATGGTGCTGCCGCGGCTGCGCGTCGGCGTGGCGTCCGACCCCGCGTTCGAGACGCCGCGGGTCGAGGTCGAGGGCACCAACGACGTCTTCTTCGGCAACGTCGCGCGGCTCGGGGCCTCGGTGCGCGCCGGCCTCGGCGACGGCCGCGGCTTCACGCCGTCTTTGGACGCCGCGCGCGTCGACGGCGACCTGCGCCTGTCGTCGTGGGCGCGGGCGCAGGCCGGCTATCGCTTCCTCGCGCCGCTGGCCATCGACCGCGACCGCTCGCCGCTGGTCCCCGTCGTCGGCGGCGCGCACAACGGCGACGTCGGGCTGTACGTGTCGCCGTGGGACACGCTGACCATCGGCGCCACCGGCGGCGTCGGCCGCGACATCCTCGACGACAGCGTGCGCAGCTACGTCGGCCCCGAGGTCGGCCTGCCCCGCGCGCTTGGCGACCTCGGCGGCCTGACGTTCTCGTACCAGGAGGAGCTCGGCGAGTGGCCCGGCCGCTCGGGCGCCGTCGGCGCGGTGCTGCAGCCCCTGCCGTGGCTGCGCGTGACGTCGCGGCTGTCTTCGAGCTCGACGCGCAGGGCGACTCGTACCGCGAGCTCGGGCTGACGACGTTCTCTGACCTGCCGGTGACGTCGTGGCTGACGCTGAACGGCCGGCTCTACCTGCAGCAGGCGCTGCCGCCCTTCGACAAGAGCGCGCGGTCGGTGCCCACCATCGTCAACGCCGACGTCGCCGGCGTCGCCCGGTTCTGAAGGTCACCCGACGCCGATGCCCCGCCTGTCCCTGCCCCGCCCGAGCCGAGCCCGCCTGTCCCCGGGCCGGGTCGTGGTCGTCGCTGCGTGCGTGGTGTTGGTCGCGCTGTTCGTCGGCACGGGCCGACCGGCGCAGGCGCAGGTGTTCTCGCCGGGAGCGCTGTCGAACGGGCACGCGGCCATCGACGGGCTGACGGGCTGCACGAAGTGCCACGTCGAGGGTGCCAAGCACGACAACGCGCGCTGCCTCGACTGTCACAAGGAGATCGGGCGCCGGCTCGACGCCAACCGCGGCTACCACAACGCCGTGCGCGCGCAGCAATGCTACCAGTGCCACCGCGAGCACCGGGGCGCGACGACGCCGCTCATCCAGTGGCAGCCGTCGAAGGCGGGGTTCAACCACACGCAGACCGGCTGGCCCTTGACCGGCAAGCACAAGGGCAACGACTGCAAGAAGTGCCACGAGCCGCGGCTGATCGTCGACGACGACGCGAAGAAGCTGATGGGCGGCGGGCGCGAGACGATGCTCGGGCTGGAGCGGGCGTGCGTGCGCTGTCACTTCGACGAGCACCGCGGGCAGGAAGGCAACGACTGCGCCCGCTGCCACGCCACCGACAACTTCAAGAGCGCCGGCGGGTTCAACCACAACGACAAGGCGTTCGCGAAGTTCGCGCTCGTGGGCAAGCACAAGGCCGTCGAGTGCAAGGAGTGCCACCGCAGCGTCGTCGATCCCCGGCCGTCGACGACGGTGTTTCCGCCGGCGAAGAGCGCCAGCTACCTGCAGTTCAAGGACGTCGCCCACGGCACGTGCCTCGACTGCCACGACGACTTCCACGGCGGCGCGTTCGGCAACGACTGCCAGCGGTGCCACACGCCCGAGGGTTGGCAGATCATCAACCAGACGGCGCAGGACACGGGCTTCCACGACAAGCACGCGTTCAAGCTTCGCGGCGCGCACACATCGGTGCAGTGCCGTCAGTGCCACGGCCCGTTCGGCAGCACGCCGGCGGTGTTCAAGGGGCTGAAGTTCAAGCACTGCGCGGACTGCCACACCGACGCCCACCTCGGCCAGCTCGCGCCGCAGGGTGGCGTCGTCAAGTGCGAGAGCTGCCACGACGTCGGCGGGTTCCTGCCGGTGAACTTCGACCTCGCGCGCCACGACCAGACCCGCTACCCGCTGAAGGACGCGCACCGCACTGTCGCGTGCAACCTGTGCCACGACCAGCACGGCAAGCTTGCCGACCGGGTGCCGAAGGCGGTGCGCGACGACATGGCGCGGCGCGGCCGGCGGGTGCTCGTCAGCAACGCGCGCCTGCAGATGCCCGACGTCGTCGGCAAGGACGCCAGCGGCAACGCGCCGCCCGAGGGCGGGCGCTGCGAGGCGTGCCACACGGACGAGAGCCCCCACGGGCAGCAATTCTCGTTGACGGAGCAGGGCCTGCGGGCGCGGCGCTGCATCGACTGCCACTCGACGTCGTCGTTTCGCGACAACAAGTTCAACCACGACGACAGCCGCTTCGCGCTGACTGGCAAGCACAAGGCCGCGAAGTGCAACGAATGTCACGTGCCGATGACGTCGTCGACGGCGGCGACGCTGAAGGCCCGACGCGGGGCGCGCCACTACCGCCCCCTCGATCCGGCCTGCGTCACCTGCCACGACGACGTCCACGTCGGCCAGCTGCAGAAGCCCGGCGCCGCCACCACCGACTGCACCGCCTGCCACGCGACGACGGGCTTCAAGCCGGTAGACTTCGACCACGACAAGCAGTCGGCGTTCCGGCTCGAGGGCGCCCACAAGCGGGCGCAGTGCGCGCAGTGCCACGTCGGCGTCGACGTCGAGGGGCGCACCGTCGCTCGCTACAAGCCGGTGCCCACCGCCTGCGACCGCTGCCACGAGGACGAGCACAAGGGCCAGTTCGACGCCTTCAGCCCGCTGCTCGCCGCCGGACCGGGCGTGCCCGTGGTGACCACGGCCGCGACGACGACGACAGCGACGATGACCGATGCCGTGCACGAGGATGGCGCGACGGCGGCGACGACCGACGAGCCGGGCGACGGGCGGACGCAGCAGCGCTGCGACGGCTGCCACGGCGTCGAGACGTGGTTCCCGGCGAGGTTCGCCCACGAGCGCACGGGGTTTCCGCTCGACGGTCGCCACACGATGACCCGCTGCGCCGACTGCCACGGCGGTGACCTGCACCAGCCGCAGCCGAAGAGCTGCGCGAGCTGTCACCAGGACCCGCACCTGCAGGAGTTCGGCCTGCAGTGCGCGTCGTGCCACAACACCGAGCGCTTCGAGGCGCCGCTGTTCGTCGTCGACAGCCACCGGCGGACGAACTTCCCGCTGACCGGGCGGCACGCGGCGCTGCCCTGCGATGAGTGCCACGTCGAGAAGCGGGATCGGCAGTTCACGCGGGCAGCCATCGACTGCGTGCAGTGCCACGCCGCCGACGCGCGCCGCGCGACGACGCAGACGGTGAACCACCAGCGGCCGCCGTTCTCGCTGGCCTGCGGGTCGTGCCACACACCGGCGACATTCGTCGGCGCGAAGTACCGGCAGCACGACACCTGCTTCCCGATCACGCGCGGCGCTCACAGCAACATCCGCTGCGCCGACTGCCACGCGGCGCTCAACGGCTTTGTCGTCACCGGCAACTGCAGCAACGCGCCGGCCCGCTGCGCCGAGTGCCACGAGCACAACATCGCCGCCGAGGCGCGCCGCCACGCCCGCGTGCCGGGCTACGAGCACAAGTCGCAAAAGTGCGCCCAGTGCCACCGCAACGACGCCGGCGAGTGAATGGCCGACGGAACACCCGCGGTGACGTCGGCTGACACCAGCCTCCGGGACGCAGGACGGCAGCCGAGCAGAAGATTGTCGTCGGCCGACGGCGCGCGCTGGCCCTTTCCCGCCTTGCAGAGGTGCACCCTGTCGAACTCCAGAGCCCCGTTGCCCCTGCTGGTCGTGACCGCGCTCCTTGCCAACGCCACGGCCTGTCCGGGCGCCACCGAGGATCCACCGCCCGGCGGTGAGGGCTAGGGCGAGGGCGAGGGCGAGGGCGCAGGCGAGGGCGAGCAGAGCCCGGTCGTCGGCGGCCAGGGGCCGCAGGGCCCCTGTGACTCCCTGCCCGCAGACCTGCGCGTACGCCCAGGGGCTGGGCGGCGTCCATGAACAGAATGTCGTGTGTCGGCAGCGGACTGACTGCATTCAGCAGCTCGATCATTGCCCCGGCAATTTCCGCGACGGCAGCGACGCCACGTGTCGGCTCCGCGAGCCGGCGGACGAGGCACGCCAGCAGGCGTACGCGAGCTGCACGACGCGGTCAGCGTGCGAGTCTGGCTTCTGCCTGTCGACGCGGGCGAGCTTCGCGGGCTGCAGCGGCAGCTGGAGCTGCAACGTGAAGCTGCCGGAGCCGCCGCCGCAGAACCCGTACCCGAACGAGGTGTGCACGCAATCGCAGGCGCTCGGCTTCGCCTGCGAACCCCTGCGCGAGTGACGGCAGCCAACCGGCTGGCCCGCTGACGAGTCGACCACTCCCCTAGGACCGGACGGCGTCGTCAAGGACGCTCGAACAGACCGCGTTCTTTTCGGTGGACGTCATCGTCGCCGATGCGCGTTGCAGGGCGACCACGAGCGCGTCGCGGCCGCTCGCGTGCAGCGCGCTCTTCAGATCGGTCGCTGTCGTCGTCAGGTGCCGCACGGTGGCGTTGCGCCAGCCCGGCCCGGACGCTGCCGGTGGTCACGGCCCCCGGGCCAGCGGCCGGTTCCAGGGCAGCAGGTCGCCCTGCATCTGGAACGCCAGCGCGACCATCGGGACGGCCTGGCTGACGTCGGCGCCGGTGCGGTAGCGGTGGGACACCCACCAATTGGTCACGACGAGGATCGTCGGCCGGTCGAAGAGCGCCCCCTCGTCGTCCCAGAAGGTGTACGCGACGAGCGGACCCACGCGCGCCTGTGGGCCGTTCACGATGTCGGCCAGCGCATTGCCCGGCTGCAGGTGCTCCTGCCCGTAGAACGCGTGGGCGACGTTGAAGCGGATCCCGGCGGTCAAGCCGAAGTCGGTGACGAACAGCAGGTCGGCGTCGTCGTTCATGTACCAGCCGCGATTGGGCACGAGGAGGTCCCAGAGCTGCTCGTAGTACGTGACGTCGCCATCGCGCAGCTGCATCTCGGCCCGGACGAAGCGGAGCTGGTTGCGCGCGACGACGGGGCCGACGCGGAACTGCAGGTCGGCGCCGAGGTTGATCTGCCCGCCCATCGTTGGATAGGGCGCGAGCCGGTCGCCGGCGGGAAGGTCGCCGAGGCGGGAGACGACGCTGTCGGAATACTCGGAGCGCGCCGACGGAAAGCTCTGCAGCAGGTTGAACGTGCCGAAGAACGCAGTGAGCTCGGCGTTGCCCCACAGCGTCAGGAAGCTGGCGGGCTGCAGCTCGGCGCCGAGGGCCAGACGCGAGAACGCCGGCGACAGGCTTGGAAACAGTGCGATCGAGGCGAAGTTGTTGTGGAAGAACGGCGACGAGCTCTCGAACAGCCGTCGACGGAGCGCGACGCGGTTGTCGCTGAACAGGCCGAGCGGGTTGTAGCGGAGCGCGACGGTCGACCGATAGAAAAGCCGCCACTCCGGCGGGATTCGCACCGCCAACGGCGCCCCCGGCGCGAAGCCTCCCTGGGCAGTGGGCGGTGTCTCGAGGAACGCAAGCACCGCGCGCACCTGGGCGGCGTCGGCGCTGTCCGGCGGCAGCAGCTCGAGGGCGCGGACATAGGCCGCGCGCGCGCGCTCACCGTGGCCGGCCCGCGATTGGGCCTGTCCAAGCAACCGCCAGGCGTCGCCCCGCGCGGGGGCCTGCGTGAGCGCGGCTTCGAGCAGCGGGATTGCCTCTTGCGGTTCGCCGCTGCCGAGCGCACGGCGGGCGGCGGCCAGCAGGTCGTCGACGAGAGCGGGTGCGGGTGCGGGTGGGGGTGCGGGCGCGGATGCGGATGCGGGTGCTGCGGATGCTGCGGGTGCGGGTGCCGCTTCGTCGCCGACGGAGCCCGCCTTGGGGGCCGACGTCGCCGGCGCCTCGGGCGTCGGGGCTGCCTCGACCGCGGGCGCTGCCGGCACCACCGAATTGGGCGTCTTCTCGGCGGCGGCCGGCGCGTGGGAGACGAGCAGGGCAAGCGAAAGAAATCGAAGGGGCATTCAGGGACTCCGTGTCGGGTGAGCACAGTCCCACGGCTTCGCCGAGCCTGACAACCAGCGCGTGCCGCTGGCGTACCCCGCGACGCCGTCAGGGGCCCTACGGTCCGGCGTCGCCCAGGTCGACGTCGGCCCACAGGTTGCCCAATTCGAGCTCGATCGCGTCGAAGGGCTGCGCGCGGGTCTTGTCGTCGCCGGCGTGGGTCGAGGCCAGCCGCCAGCCATCGCCGTCGAGGGCGAAGACCTCGAGGGTGCGCAGGATCGGATTCACCAGCCAGACGTGGCCGACGCGGGCGCGGGCGTACAGGCGCAGCTTCTGGATGCGATCGACCCGCTCCGTCGACGGCGACAGCACCTCGGCCACCCAGTCGGGGGCGAGCGTGAAGTACGGCAGGGCGGTGGTCACCAC
>Ga0194129_10001722_pt1 | contig 34977 bp, 32 predicted proteins | sample TA2KigCa35mmetaG_FD_150862 | JGI IMG/M metagenome (GOLD analysis project Ga0194129, IMG submission 150862) | Freshwater microbial communities from Lake Tanganyika, Tanzania - TA2015038 Kigoma Deep Cast 35m | ecosystem: Environmental > Aquatic > Freshwater > Lake | place: Tanzania: Lake...
TGAGGAGCGGACGGCGCGGCTCCGGCCCGGGCGCGCGCGGCGGCCCCGCGGGCGGGTGCGATTCCGCCCTTGAAAAACATCCCCGGTTAAATAGATGCTTCGCGCCCCGCCGCCCCGAGGCGTCGGGAAAGCATTTGCGTATCAGGGAGTTGGCGCATGGATCCGATGGTGGCCGTTCGCGGCCTGTGCAAGGCCTTCGGCGCGATCCGCGCGGTCGACGACATCACCTTCGAGGTGCGGCGCGGCGAGGTCCTCGGTTTCCTCGGCCCGAACGGCGCCGGGAAGTCGACGACGATGAAGATGATCACCGGCTTCCTCACGCCGAGCGCCGGCAGCGCGACCATCTGCGGCCACGACGTCGCCGCGGAGCCGGTCAAGGCCAAGGCGCGGATCGGCTACCTGCCCGAGGGCGCGCCGGCCTATCCGGACATGACGCCAGCGGGCTTCCTGCGCTTCATTGCAGACATTCGCGGCGTCCCGGCCGCCGACCGCGCCAGGCGGATCGACTTCGCGGTCGGCCGCACGCAGCTCGGCGGCGTCCTGCACCAGCCGATCGAGACCCTCTCCAAGGGCTTCAAGCGCCGCGTCGGCCTCGCCCAGGCGATCCTTCACGATCCCGAGGTGCTCATCCTCGACGAGCCGACCGACGGCCTCGACCCGAACCAGAAGCACGAGGTGCGCGGGCTGATCGCCGAGCTGGCGCGCGAGAAGGCGACGATCATCTCCACCCACATCCTCGAGGAGGTCGACGCGGTCTGCTCGCGCGCCCTCATCATCGCGCAGGGCCGGGTCGTCGCCGACGGCACGCCGCGCGAGCTCGAGGCCCGCTCGCGCTGGCACAACGCGGTGTCGATGGTCCTGCCCCGCGCCAACGCGGCGGCGCTGCGCGAGGCGCTCGGCCGCGCCGCCGGCGTGGCCGCCATCGAGGAGGACGCGGTCGACGCGCGCCTCGCCCGCGTCACCGCCTTCCCGCAGGGCGGTGCCAGCCTCGTCGCCGAGCTCGGCGCGATCGGCCGCGACCCCGCCTTCGCCGTCGCCGAGATCCGCGTCGAGCGCGGCCGCCTCGACGAGATCTTCCGTTCCGTCACCGCGCGCAGCAACGCCCCGAGGGCCGCAGCATGAGCCAGACCTTCACCATCTTCCGGCGCGAGTTCGCGGGCTATTTCGCGACCCCCGTCGCCTATGTCTTCCTCGTGATGACCTTCACCATCTTCCGGCGCGAGTTCGCGGGCTATTTCGCGACCCCCGTCGCCTATGTCTTCCTCGTGATCTTCCTGGTCTTCGCGGCGACGCTGACCTTCCAGCTCGGCAACTTCTTCGAGCGCGGCCAGGCCGACCTCGCCTCGTTCTTCATGTGGCATCCCTGGCTCTACCTGTTCCTCATCCCCGCGATCTCGATGCGGCTCTGGTCGGAGGAGCGCAAGCAGGGGACGATCGAGCTCTTCCTCACCCTGCCGATCGGCCTCGGCCAGGCGGTCCTCGGCAAGTTCCTCGCCGCCTGGGCCTTCACCGGCGTCGCGCTGGCCCTGACGTTCCCGATCTGGCTCACGGTCAACTGGCTGGGCACGCCCGACAACGGCGTGATCCTCTCGGGCTACGCCGGAAGCCTGCTGATGGCCGGCGGGATCCTCGCGATCGGCGCCTGCATCTCCGCGACCACCAAGAACCAGGTCATCGCCTTCGTCGTGACGGCGGCGGTCGCGTTCCTGTTCACGGTCAGCGGCACCGCCGTGGTGCTCAACTTCTTCTCGGGATGGGCGCCGGAGTGGTTCACCGAGGCGATCAGGTCGTTCAGCTTCCTGACGCATTTCAACGCGATGAACCGCGGCGTCATCGACATCAAGGACGTGTTCTTCTTCTCCAGCCTGATCGCGCTCTTCCTGTTCGCGAACGCGATCGTCGTCGACATCAAGAAGGCGGGTTGACCCAATGAGCATGCCCGGTTCCTCCCTCCAGCGCGGCGGCTTCGCCGCCCTCGCCCTCGCCCTGGCTGTCGCGGCGTTCTTCGGCTCGAACATCGCGGTCGACCGCGCGGCCAACGGAATGCGCGCCGACCTCACGCAGGAGAAGCTCTTTACCCTCTCGCCCGGCACGCGCAGCCTGCTGTCGAAGATCGAGGAGCCGGTGACGCTGCGGCTCTACGTGTCGGAGCGGCTGACGCGCGAGATCCCCTCCTACGGTACCTACGCGACGCGGGTGCGCGAGCTGCTGGAGGAATACAAGGCAGCCTCCGCCGGCAAGGTCCGCCTGATGTTCGTCGACCCGCAGCCCTTCTCGGACGAGGAGGAGCGCGCCGTCGCCACGGGAATCCAGGGCGTGCCGGTCAACCAGTCCGGCGAGCAGGTCTATTTCGGCATTGCCGGCTCGAGCAGCGGCGACAAGGAGGCGGTGATCCCGTTCCTGCAGCCCGAGCGCGAGAGCTTCCTCGAGCACGACCTCACCAAGCTCGTCTTCGAGCTGACCGTCACGAAGAAGCGCGCGGTCGGCCTGCTGACCACCCTGCCGCTGCAGGGCCAGTTCATGGGCCCGCGCAACCCGCCGCAGCCCTGGGCGATCCACGACCAGCTGTCGCAGCAATTCGACCTCCAGCGCATCGACCGCGACGCCGCCGTCATCCCCGAGACGATCGACGTGCTGATGGTCGTGCATCCGCGCGAGCTGCCCCCCAGGACGCTCTACGCGATCGACCAGTTCGTGCTGCGCGGCGGCCGCGCGCTCGTCTTCGTCGACCCGCATGCCGAGGGGGAGATGGGTCGCCCGGGCCCCGCGGCGCAGAGCGGGCAGACCGGCTCCGACATGCCCGAGTTGCTCAAGGCCTGGGGCGTCGAGCTCGTCCAGGGCAGGATCGCCGGCGACCGCCAGGCCGCGCGTCGCGTCAGCGCCGGGGCCGGCCAGCGCGTCCAGGCCGTCGACTACCTCGCCTGGCTGTCGCTGCGCGACGCGGCGCTGTCCAAGGGCGACGTGCTGCTCGCTGACGTTCAGTCCATCAACATGGCGAGCGCGGGCATCCTGCGCCCCGTCGCCGGCTCGGGCGTCGCCATGACGCCGCTCATCAGCACCTCGGAGCAGGCGCAGGAGATCGACGTCGAGAAGGTCAAGTTCGCGCCCGATCCCGTGGCCCTGCTCTCGGGCTTCAAGTCCGGCGGCGAGCGCCTGGTCCTCGCGGCACGCCTGCGCGGCCCCGCGAAGACTGCCTTCCCCGACGGCGCGCCGAAGGAGGAGAAGAAGGAAGGCGAGGCGGAGGCCGCCAAGCCAGACGCCCCCGCCCTGCCCGCGCATCTCGCGGCCTCGCGCGACCCGATCAACGTCATCGTGGTCGCCGACACCGACATGCTCGAGGACAGGTCCTGGGCCCAGGTGCAGGAGTTCTTCGGCCAGCGCCTCGTGCGGCCGGTCGCGAACAACGGCGACTTCGTCGTCAACGCGGTCGACCACCTCGGCGGCAGCGACGACCTGATCTCGCTGCGCTCGCGCGGCCAGTCGACACGGCCCTTCACGGTCGTGCAGGAGATCCAGCGCCAGGCCGAGCTCTCCTTCCGCTCAAAGGAGCGCGAGCTGACCGAGAAGCTGAAGGCAACCGAGGCGAAGCTCAAGGAACTGCAGACCAAGGAGCAGGGCGAGGGCGCGGCGCGCTCGATCGTCACCGCGGGCCAGCAGCAGGCGATCGACCAGTTCCGCGCCGAGATGCTGGAGACGCGCCGCGAGCTGCGCGAGGTCCAGTACAACCTCAACCGCGACATCGACCTGCTGCAGGCCTGGGTGCGCGCGGTCAACATCGCCCTCATCCCCGCCCTGATCGGCCTGTTCGCCGTGGCGCTCGGGCTGGCGCGCGTCGCGCGCCGGCGCCGGGCAGCCGCCGCGCGCGCGACCGCCTGACGCCGCACCGGAGCAGAGCGACATGCGCAACGCCACCACCCTCACCCTGCTCGCCGGCGCCGCCATGGCGAGCGCCGTCGTCGCGTACCTGCTCGCGCCGGCGGGAGACCCGGCGGAGATACGGCTCGGCGAGCGCATCTTCCCCGAGCTCGCCGGCCGTGCCGCGGAGGTCGCGACCATCGAGATGCAGCGCCCCGACGGGCCGGTGGTGATCCGGCGCGAGGGCGAGCGCTGGATCCTGCCGGAGTCCGCCGGCTACCAGGCGGACGGCGCGCGGATCCGCCAGCTCTTCTTCGAGGTGTCCGAGCTGCGCACGCTCGAGGCCAAGACCCGCAGCAAGGATGTCTATCCGTCCCTCGAGCTGGAGGACCGCGACGCGCCGGGCGCGAAGTCGACGCGCGTCGCCTTCCGCGACGCGCAGGGCAAGGAGGTCGTCGCGCTGCTCGCCGGCAAGAACCGCTTCGGGCGCGGCGGCGGCGGCGAGGACGCGGTCTACGTGCGTCGCGCGGGCGACGCGCAGGCCTGGCTCGCGCGCGGCCGCCTCACGGTCGGCCGCGACGCGCTGCAATGGATGGAGCGCGAGGTGGCGAATGTCGCGCGCGAACGCGTGCGCGTCGCCACGATCCGCCACGCCGACGGCGCGACCACCGAGGTCTCGAAGCCGTCGCCCGCCGAGCGCGACTTCGTGCTCGCCGGCGTCCCGGAGGACCGCAAGCCGAAGTCGAACTGGGAGATCGGGAGCGTCGCAGCGGTGTTCGAACGCCTCGACCTCGAGGACGTGCGCAAGGCCGAGGGCTTCCCGGCAGGCGGCACCGTGGCTACGGTCTCCACCTTCGACGGGCTCGAGGTGTCGGCCCGGCTGGTGGAGATCGAAGGTGTGTTCTGGGCCGCGATCTCGGCCCGCGCGGAGCCCCCGGCGCAACTGCCGGAAGGCGGCACGGGCCTCAAGGCGGCGGACGAGGTGAAGGCCGAGGCGGACGCGATCTCCCGCCGCGCCGCGCCCTGGATCTACCGGCTGCCGATCTTCAACCTCGAGAACATGCGACGCAAGGTCGATGACCTGCTGGAGGCGAAGGAGGGCTGAGCCCTCCTTCCGCCCGGCGGTGGCTCCTCAGGCGGCGCCCGCCACGCGCATGGTCACGATCTTGTCGGGGACGCGCGGCGGCTCTCCGCGCTTGATCGCGTCGACATGCTCCATGCCCTCCACGACCTCGCCCCAGACCGTGTACTGGCCGTTCAGGAACGAGCCCTCGTCGAACATGATGAAGAACTGGCTGTCAGCGCTGTCGGGGTTCTGGCTGCGGGCCATGCCGCAGGTGCCGCGCACGAAGGGCTCCCGGCTGAACTCGGCGCGCAGGCGCTTGCCCGAGCCCCCCATCCCGCTGCCGGTCGGGTCGCCGCCCTGGGCCATGAAGCCCTCGATGACGCGGTGGAACACGATGCCGTCGTAGAAGCCCTCGGTGGCGAGTTCCTTGATGCGGGCGACATGGTTCGGCGCGAGGTCGGGCCGCAGGCGGATGACCACGCGGCCGCTCGCGAGGTCCATCCACAGCGTGTTGGCGGGATCCAGGGCCATTGCGCTCACTCCTTGACGTCGGCCGCGACGCGCAGCCGGATGATGCGATCGGGTTCGCGCGGCGGCTCGCCGCGCACGATCCGGTCGACGAAGGCCATCCCCGAGGCCACGCGGCCCCAGACCGTGTACTGGCCGTTCAGCCCCGGGTTGGGCTGGAACATGATGAAGAACTGGCTGTCGCCGGAATGCGGGTTCGAGGAGCGCGCCATGCCGACCGTGCCGCGCACGAAGGGCTCGCGGCTGAACTCGGCGACCAGCGTCTTCCCGGAGCCGCCGCGGCCGGTGCCGGTCGGGTCGCCGGTCTGGGCCATGAACCCGTCGATGACGCGGTGGAAGACGATGCCGTCGTAGAAGCGCTGGCGCGCGAGTTCCTTGATCCGCTCGACATGGCGCGGCGCGAGGTCCGGGCGCAGCTCGATCACCACGCGGCCATCCTTCAGGTCGAGGAAGAGCGTGTTCTCGGGATCACGCGGCGCCTGCGCGCTCGCGATCGCCATGAAGGCGAGCATCGCCGCGGCGACGCGGCCCATCGAAAGAAGCGCCTTCAGCACGACAACCCTCCTCCTCCTTGACGCAGGCGGCGGAGAATAGGAACGCGTCCCGCGAAAGGCAAACGAAGGCTGGCGTCCCGGCGTGCGGCACGCCCGCCGCGCGCCGGGACGCCGGGCGTCAGGCGACGGCCGGCAGGCGCTCGCGCGCGAAGAACGCAGCCTGAGTTCGGTTGGACACGCCCAGCTTCTTGAAGATCATCCGCAGGTGGACCTTCACCGTCGTGTCGGTGATGCCGAGGTCGCGCGCGATCTGCTTGTTCGACGCCCCGCGCGCGAGGCAGGCGAGGATCTGCTGCTCGCGCTCGGTCAGGCGCGCCGAGCGCAGCGGGCTCTCCGCGGCCTCGGCCTGCGGCTCGCCGCCGGGCTGGAGCGCGATGGGTCGCGGGCTCCCCGCGTCCGCGGACGGCGCGAGGCTCGGGTCGAGCGCGCTGGCGGAGACGTAGGTGCCGCCGTCGCGCACGATGCGGACGATCTGCGCCAGGACCGAGAGTGGCTGGCACTTGACGATGTAGCCTCGCGCGCCGCGCCTCACGGCCTCGACCTGGTAGCGCGACTGCGACGAGCCGGAGACGACCAGGAACGGGATCGCCGGGAAGTCGCGGACCAGCGCCGCCAGCCCATCGAAGTTGGCGAAGCCCGGCATGATGAGGTCGAGCAGCACGACCTCGGTGTCCGGGTTGGCCCGGAGCTGGGCGTCGACCCCGTCATAGTCCTCGGCCTCCAGCACCTGCGTGCCGGCCCCGAGCAGGACCCCGAGCCCGTCGGAGACCGCCGTGCGGAACATCGCGTGGTCGTCGGCAATGAGCAGTTTCATGCGTGTGTCCTCCCCGAAGCAATTCTCTACTCTTGCGGGAGAAAGTCAGCCCGCGCGGCGGAGTAGCCTGCCTGGCGGATGTGCGTAACCGCGCCTTGGCGAAGAACCGGCCCCGGCCTGGAAATTATCAAGCGACCGCAATGGCCTGGACGGACAAAGTGCCGCGCGACAGGAACTGCGGCATCGTCCAGCGCCTGGCGCCGGAAGGGACAAGTTGCGCATCACCCGCCGGAACCTGTATCGGGAAGCGCGTTCCGGCCGGGATGCCGAGGCGCGCGATGGGCAGGCAAGGATGGGCAGGACGATCCTGGTGACCGGCGGTGCCGGCTATGTCGGCAGCCACTGCGTGGCCGCGCTGCTCGAGGCCGGCCACCGCGTGGTCGTCTTCGACAACCTGCACCAGGGCCATCGCGAGGCCGTGCTCCCGCAGGCGGAACTCGTGGTCGGCGACCTCGCCGACCGCGACGCGATCGCCGCCGCCTTCGCCGGCCGACGCTACGATGCGATCATGCATTTCGCCGGCAACATCCAGGTCGGCGAGTCGATGCGCCGCCCCTTCCTCTATCTCGGCGACAACGTGCAGTGCGCGGTCAACCTGCTCGAGGCAGCCGCCGCCCATGGCGTCTCGCGCTTCGTCTTCTCCTCGACCTGCGCGATCTTCGGCGCCACGGGACGCGCCTCGATCGATGAGGACGCGCCGGTCGCGCCGGAGGACGCGCCGGTCGCGCCGGGCAGCCCCTATGGCGAGTCGAAATACCTCGTCGAGCGCATCCTCGCCTGGGCCGAGCGCGTCCACGGCATCCGCTATGCGATCCTGCGCTACTTCAACGCCTGCGGCGCGCATCCCCACCTGCCGCTCTTCGAGGACCACGACCCGGAGACGCATCTCATCCCGATCGCGCTCGACTGCGCGCTGGGACGCCGCGAGGAGATGCAGGTCTTCGGTAACGACTACGACACGCCCGACGGCACCTGCCTGCGCGACTACGTCCATGTCTGCGACCTCGCGGCGGCGCATCTGCGCGTCCTGGACCGGCTGGACGCGGGCAGCCGCGCCTACAATGTCGGCAGCGGCAACGGGCACTCGGTGCGCGAGGTCCTCGACGCCGTGCGCCGCGTGACCGGGGTCGACTTCCCCGTGCGCATGCTGCCGCGACGGCCGGGGGACCTGCCGCGGCTCGTGGCCGACCCGTCGCGCATCCGCGCCGAGCTCGGCTGGACGCCCCGCTACGCATCGATCGACGAGATCGTCTCCACGGCCTGGCGCTGGCGCCGCGCCCATCCCGGCGGCTACGCCGAGCTGGCGCGCGCGCGAGGCTGATCCGCGCGCGTCAGGCTGCGCTTGCGCCGCCCCCGTCGCGCAGGCTGCGACGCAGCACCTTGCCCATCGAGTTGCGCGGCAGCGCCGCCACGAACCGGATCTCCTTCGGCGCCTTGTAGCGCGACAGCGACGCGCGGCAGGCCTCGACGAGGTCAGCCTCGCCCGCGTTCATGCCCTCGCGCAGCGCGACGAAGGCCGTCACCGCCTCGCCCCAGTAGGGATGCGGCAGGCCGACGACGGCGCATTCGCGCACGGCCGGGTGCGCGAGCAGCACCTCCTCGACCTCGCGCGGATAGACGTTCTCGCCGCCGGTGATGATCATGTCGTTCTTGCGGTCGACGAGGTAGAGGAACCCCTCGTCGTCCATGCGCGCGAGGTCGCCGGTCACGAACCAGTCGCCGCGCATCGCCTTCGCGGTCGCCTCGGGCATGTTGAGGTAGCCGGAGAACATGTAGGGCGAGGTGCAGGCGAGCTCGCCCACCTCGCCGCGGGGCAGTTCCGCGCCATCCTCGCCCAGGATCATGACCTGCGTGGCGGGAAGCGGCTGGCCGACGCACTGGATCTTGCGGAGCTGGTCGGCGGGGCGCAGCGCGGTGACGATCGACGTCAGCTGGTCGGCGGGGCGCAGCGCGGTGACGATCGACGTCTCCGTGCAGCCATAGCGCTCGTAGAGCCTGCCCTCGCCGAAGAAGTCGATCACGCGCTCCTTCGTCGACTGCGCGAGCGGCGCGGTGCCCGAGACGACCGCCTTGAGCGACGACACGTCGTAGCGCCGCGCGGCATCGCCCATCGCGAAGAGCGCCGCGAAATGCGTCGGCACCATGTAGGTGTTGGTCGCGCGGATCGACTGGATCGTGTCCATAATCCGCTCGATGTCGAAGCGCGGCAGCAGCTCGACGAAGCCGCCGAAATGCAGCGGCGTCAGCGTCATCAGGAAGCCCGCGCCATGGAAGAGCGGCGTCAGCGTGATGGCGCGGTCGTCGGGACCGTAGCAGCCATGGTCGGCGCCGATCGCATAGGCGGAGAGAACGCGCCCGCGATGCGAGAGCATCACGCCCTTGCCGCGGCCGGTCGAGCCGGAGGTATAGGGGATGGAGAAGACGTCGCTCTCCTGCGTAGGCACCGGGCAGGTCGCGTCCGAGGCCCGCGCGAGCGCGTCCTCGTAGGCGTCCGACAGCACGACGACATGCGCGACGCAGTCCGGCAGCGCGGCGCGCGCCTTCGCCTCGAGCGAGGGATCGACGAAGATCGCGCGCGCGCCCGTGTCCTCGCACGCGAAGCGTATCTCGGCCTCGGACGCGGCCGGGCCGATCGTCGCGCAGGCGACGCCCGCGAGCGACGCGCCGCAGACGATCTCGATGTACTCGACGCGGTTGGGAAGCAGGACGACGACGCGCTCGCCATGCGCGAGGCCCAGCCCCGCATGGACGAGGTTGGCGACGCGCCTGATCCTCTCGGCAAGGCGCGCATAGGTGAGACCGCGCCCGCTCTCGCGTATCGCGAGGCGGTCGGGTGTGCGTCGTGCCGCGGACAGGATCCCGTCGGAGATCGTGATCCCGCGCGAATTCCCCGGCCGCCGCGTCCGCAGGTCCCCGGCGCTCATGGTGCGAGGAAGCGCGCGATGGCGGCCGCGCGCTCGTCGGCGGAGCCCGGGCGCTCGACGACCGCATGGCGACCGCATGGCTCATCGCCGACGCGGCGCCATCGAGGCAGGGCGCGTGGATGTCGTCCGGCGCGGACAGCAGCAGCGTCGGCCGGTCCGGCAGCTCCGCCATGCGCTCGCGCAGCGGGTAGGACATCACGGCCTCCCAGGTCGGCGCGTAGCCACGCGGATGCTTGAGCATCTCGCGCGCCCTCAGCGTCAGCGAGGCCGGGTCGATGCGCGGCGCGGTCCTGCGTGCGTTCTCGCGCCGCCGGTCGTGCCAGGGCTGCCAGAGCTCCTGGTCGCGCAGGTGGTGCCAGGCTCGCAGCAGGTGCGTGCCGTCCATCTCCGGCGCGGCCGAAGGAGCCGGCACGGACAGGAGCGCGGCGCGCGCGACGGGGTCGAGCGCGGGCGGACCGTCGAAGGCGACGCGCCGGAAGCGTGCTGGCGCGCGGCGCAGGAGCTCGACGGCGAGCACCGCGGAGCCCCCGCAGGCCAGCAGGTCGAAGACCGGCGCGTCATGCGCACCGAGCGCGCCGAGCAGCGCCGAGCAATATCCGTCCCAGCGCTGCGCGGCGTCGCCGGTGGCCGGGCGGGACTGGCCATGGCCGGGCAGGTCGAAGCCGAGCACGCGCCTGTCGCGCGCCAGCTCCGACATCAGTCCCTCGACCAGCGCCGTCGAGCCCGGCAGCGGATGCAGGCAGAGCAACGGCGGCTCGCCGATGCGCGCGGTGCCGCCGCTGCGCATGAACAGCGGCCCCTGCGGTCCATTCGCGTAGTCGGTGACGAGCCGACCGGCGATCGGCGCGCAGGCGGGCGCCGGAGGCGGCACGTCGCCGAGATGGCGCGAGAGCAGGTCGCGCTCGCGCACCGTCGCCGAGACCGGGTCGCGCGGCGTCTCCTCCAGCCACGCGCCGGTTCCGTCATAGGCGGGCTGACCGGGTCGCGCGGCGTCTCCTCCAGCCACGCGCCGGTTCCGTCATAGGCGGGCTTCGTGCGATGGAGGCTGTCGCCCGGCCGCACCGCGAAGCAGACCGGCACCTTGAGGTCGGCGAGCACGCCGAGCCCTCGGCCACGGAACGCAGCCGCATAGCCGACGCGGTACTCGTCGCCCGCGTCGAGCAGGTCGATGACGCCCTGGTGGAGGAAGTCCGCATCGGGCACGTCGGTGTCCGCGCGATGCGCGAGGTCGTGGTCGTGCCACGGCCAGAAGACATGCTGCTCGCGATAGCGGTACCAGAGCCAGAGCAGGTGGCTGCCGTCCCATTTCGGCACGAGCGGCTCGAGGTAGCGCTTGAGCCGGTCCTGCGCCTGCGCGCCCGAATAGGCGGGATAGCCGTCGGCGAGCGCCATGGCGCAGCGATCGGGATGGCGCGCGGCGAACTCGACGGCGATCGCCGCGCCGGTGTGGTTGCCGTAGACCGCGGCGCGCCCGATGCCGAGCGCGGTCAGCGTCTCGGCCATCGCGTCGGCGAAGTCCCGGATCTCCGGCTGGGCGATGTCGAGGCGGTCCGACAGGCCGAAGCGGGCCGCGAACTCGACCGCGATCGCCGCGCCGGTGTGGTTGCCGTAGGCGGCGGCGCGCCCGATGCCGAGCGCGGTCAGCGTCTCGGCCATCGCGTCGGCGAAGTCCCGGATCTCCGGCTGGGCGATGTCGAGGCGGTCCGACAGGCCGAAGCCCGGCGTGTCGAAGGCGAGCGCGGTGAAGCGCGTCGCGAAGACCTCCTGCTGCATGCGCATGCGCGCCGCCGAGCAGGGCGAGGGATGGAAGAGGCAGACCGCGGGGCCCGACCCGGCGCGCGTGTAGTGCACGCGGCGCTTGCCGACGGTGACGAAATGGCTGGTGACGCGCGTGCTCATGCCGGTCCTCTCCCCTCCCCTGCCGCCCCGAGGCCGAGCACGCCGGGATTCATCCGGCCGCCCGGGTCGAGCGCGAGCTTGATGCGATGCGCCAGCGCGGCGGCGGCGGGATCGAGAGCCTCCGCGTAGCGATAGAAGCGCCCGAGCTGCGCGTGGACCGCGCCATGCGCGTCGAGCGCGTCGCGCATGGCCTCGCGCAGGCGCCGCGCGAGCGCGCGTCCCGACGGGTTCGCGGCGAAGGCGCCGAAGCGCGCGCGGTTACGCCCGGACATGTGAGCGAGATGGATCGGGTCGAGCGCGTCGGGCCAGTAGAACATCGGCTCGATCGTGACATGCGGCCCGGTCGAGGCGACGAGCCAGTTCACCGCCATCCCCGCGTCGTCGAGCGCCGCGCGCTCGGCCTCCGCCATCGCCTCGAGCGCGGCAAGGGCCGCGGCGGCGCGCGACAGCGGCAGGATGCCGTGCACCGGCACCCAGCGCTCGCCCTGCGGCCCGACCATGCCGCGGATCGAGAAGGGCCGCGCGCGCAGGGTGCGCGGGACCACGGCATCGACCTCGCGGCCCGCGGCGCAGTAGCCACGCACGGCCTCGATGCGCTCGGCCGCGGCGCGCTCGCTCTCCGCCTCGGCCGTGACATGCAGCGACCATGGCGCGTCGTCGCCGCCGCCAAGGCCAGCCTTCGCGAGGCGCGCCGCGTCGCGCAGCGCCTGGACCGGCGACGTGGCGGCGGCGACCACGGCGCCCAGCGTGCGCGCGGCCTCGCCCGCGTCGAGGCTGCGCGCGCCCTCCGACCTCAGCCGGTCGAGCGCGAAGGCGCGCGTCGCGGCGCCCGCGCGCATCGTCGCGACCATCGCCTCCGCGATGTCGCTGCCGCGCGCGAAGGCGAAGGACGCGAAGGCGGCGGGCCGCTCCGGCACGAGGCGCAGCGCGAGCTCGGTCTTGATGCCGAAGGCGCCGCAATCGCCGAGGAACAGGCCGGTCAGGTCCGGCCCGTGATGGCGCCAGGACCCCTCGCCGCCCGGCTGCGCGAGCGCGCCGGCGCGCGCGAGGCTGCCATCCGCCAGCACCGCCTCGACGCCGATGAAGCCCTCCATCGAGCCGGGAAGGTTCTGCGACGCCGCGCCGCCGATGGTGGAGTGGCTGCCGCTGATGGGCGCCGCGACCGCCGCGCGCAGGCCGTGGCGCGACGCGGCCTCGGCCAGCGCCTCCCAGGTCGCGCCCGCGCCGACGCGCGCGCGCAGGTCGCCGGCATCGATCGAGACATGGTCGAGCCGCCGCGTGTCGAGCACCGCGACGCGCGGTGCATGCGGCACGGCGCCGCCGGTATAGGAAAGCCCGGCGCCACGCGGCACGACCGAGAAGCCAGCGGCGGCGAGCAGCCGCACGGCCTCGGCTGCCTCGGCCGCGGAGCCGGGGCGCAGCAGGAGGTCCGGCGGCACCGCGCCCGGCCACTCGAAGACGTCGGATCCGGCGAGCGCCAGTTCGGCCGGATCGCGCGATACATGCGCCTCGCCCAGCGCGGCCGCGAGCGCGTCGCGCAGCGCCGCGCTCATCCCGGCAGCTTGAACAGCCGCAGCGCGTTGTCCCGCAGGATCTTGCGCAGCGGCACGGGCCGGAAGGCCAGCGCCTCGACCTCCTGCATCGCGCGCTCCGGCTCGATGACGGAGAAGTCGGTGCCGAAGAGGAACTTGTCCTGCCCGAAGGTGTTGGCGAAGTGCACGACGCTGGCGGGCCAGTGCTTGGGCGCGTAGGCGTCCCCCGCCATGAACACGTTCGGGTGCTTGAAGGCGACGGCGACCATCTCCTCGTGCCACGGCCAGCCGAGATGGATCCCGATGATGTTCAGCTCGGGGAAGTCGAGCGCGACGCGGTCGAGCGCGATTGGCCGGCCGACGGAGGGCAGCCGCCGGTCCTTCGAGTAGAGGAGGCAGTGCCCGACCTGCAGCATGATCGGGATGCCGAGTTCGGCGCAGCGTGCGTAGTAGGGATAGAAGATCGCGGCGTCGGGCGCGGCCTCGAACCAGTGCGGGTAGAGATGCGCGCCGACGAAGCCGTATTCGTGCACGGCGCGGTCGAGTTCCTTCAGGCCCGCGATGCCGCGCGTCGGGTCGATCCCGGCCAGGCCGGAGAAGCGCCCGGGATGGGCGGCGCAGATGTCGCGCACCCATTCGTAGGGAATCTCGGTCGAGCCGCGGATCCTGCGGTCGCCGCAGCGCGCGGCGACGAGCAGCGTGCGCTCGATCCCGGCGCGGTCCTTCTTGTCGAGATAGGCCTCGATCGTGACGCCGCGACGCTGGCCCGGGTCGTAGCCGACCTTGTCGCGGAACCCGTCATCGACCGGGATGCGGCCCTCGGCGTAGGCCTCGGGCGTGTGGACATTGGCGACGATGTCGATCGCCCCGAAGCCGAGGCGGGTGCGCGAAGCGTCGAAGTCGTGGTGCGCCACGTCCTGTGCCTCCGGGGCGAGTCGATGCGAGCAGCGATCAAGGCGGAACGCGCCGGGCATGGCAAGGCCCAAACCCCCTTCCCCGCCGCGCGGATCTGGACGACCCTTCGCGCCGGAGAACAGCGAGGGCAGGCACGTGCCGATCCAGATCCCGTCCGAGGACGACCATCGCGACCTGCGCGACGCCGTGCGGTCGCTCTGCGCGCGCTTCGACGGCGCCTACTGGCGGCGCGTCGACGAGGCGCGCGGCTATCCCGAGGAATTCGTCGCCGCGCTGACCGGCGCCGGATGGCTCGCGGCGCTCGTGCCCGAGGAACATGGCGGCGCGGGTCTCGGCTTGACCGAGGCCTCCATCGTCATGGAGGAGATCAACCGCTCGGGCGGCAACTCGGGCGCGGTCCACGGCCAGATGTACAACATGTCGACGCTGCTGCGCGCCGGCTCGCCGGAGCAGAAGGCACGCTACCTGCCGCGCATCGCGTCGGGCGAGCTGCGCCTGCAGTCGATGGCCGTCACCGAGCCGACCACGGGCACCGACACGACGAAGCTGCGCACGACCGCGACGCGCCGCGGCGACCGCTGGGTCCTGAACGGCCAGAAGGTCTGGACCTCGCGCCTGCAGCATTCAGACCTGATGATCGTGCTGGCGCGCACGACGCCGATCGAGCGGGTGCGCAGGAAGTCGGAGGGGCTCTCGGTCTTCCTCGTCGACGTGCGCGAGGCGCTGGCCGGCGGCATGTCCGTGCGCCCGATCCGCAACATGGTGAACCACGAGACCAACGAGGTCTTCTTCGACGGCGTCGAGATCCCCGGCGACGCGCTGGTGGGGGAGCAGGATCGCGGCTTCCGCATCATCCTCGAGGGACTGAACGCGGAGCGCGTGCTGATCGCCGCGGAATGCGTCGGCGACGCGTACTGGTTCGTCGACCGCGCGCGCGCCTATGCCGGCGAGCGCGTCGTCTTCGACCGGCCGATCGGCCGGAACCGGCGAGCGCGTCGTCTTCGACCGGCCGATCGGCCGGAACCAGGGCATCCAGTTCCCGATCGCGCGCGCCTACGTCAACGCGCGCGCCGCAGACGCGATGCGCTACCAGGCGGCTGCGCTGCACGACGCGGGCCGCCCCTACGGCGCCGAGGCAAACATGGCGAAGCTGCTCTGCGCCGACGCATCCTGGGAGGCGGCGAATGCCTGCCTGCAGACGCATGGCGGCTTCGGCTTCGCCGCCGAGTACGACATCGAGCGCAAGTTCAGGGAGACCCGGCTCTACCAGGTCGCCCCGATCTCGACGAACCTCATCCTCGCCTACGTGGGCGAGCACGTGCTCGGCATGCCGCGCTCCTACTGAGCGCGGCCGCGCCGCTCAGGTCTCCAGCGCCTTGGCCGGGTCCTCGAACGCCTCGCCCAGCGCCGCGGCCACCGCCGCGTGCGTGATCCTGCCGCCATGGACGTTGAGGCCGTTGCGCAGGTGCGGGTCCTCGGCCAGCGCGCGCATCGCGCCCTTGTCCGCAAGCGCCAGCACGTAGGGCAGCGTCGCGTTGTTGAGCGCGACGGCCGAGGTGCGCGGCACGCCGCCCGGCATGTTCGTCACGCAATAGTGGATGACGTCGTCGACGACGTAGGTCGGCTCGTCATGCGTGGTCGGGCGCGAGGTCTCGAAGCAGCCGCCCTGGTCGATGGCGACGTCGACGACGACGGAGCCCGGCTTCATCCGCCGGATGAGGTCGGCGCCGACCAGCCTCGGCGCCGCGGCGCCGGGGATCAGCACCCCGCCGATGACGAGGTCGGCCGCGGCGACGTGCTGCTCGACCGCGTCGCGGGTCGAGAACACGGTGTTGAGCGGCCGGTCGAACTGGGTCCAGAGGCGGCGCAGCACGTCGACGCTGCGGTCGAGCACCCAGACATCCGCGCCCATGCCGAGCGCGATGTGGACGGCGTGCGTGCCCACCACGCCGCCGCCCAGCACGACGACCTTCGCGGGATCGACGCCGGGCACGCCGCCGAGCAGCATGCCGAGGCCGCCATGCGCCTTCTCCAGGAAATAGGCGCCGACCTGGATCGACATCCGTCCCGCGACCTCGGACATCGGCGCGAGCAGCGGCAGCCCTCCGGATGGCGAGGTCACCGTCTCGTAGGCGATGCAGGTCGCGCCGCTGCGCATGAGGTCGTGCGCCTGCGCCGGGTCGGGCGCGAGGTGCAGGTAGGTGAACAGGACCTGCCCGCGCCGCAGCATCGCGCGCTCCGCGGCCAGCGGCTCCTTCACCTTCACGATCATGTCGGCCGCGGCGAACACCGAGGCGGCATCGGCCGCGATCCGCGCGCCCGCCGCCTCGTAGTGTGCGTCGGTCATGCCGATGCCGGCGCCGGCGCCGCGCTCGACGACGACCTGGTGGCCATGCGCGACGACCTCGCGGACATTCGTGGGCGTGAGCCCCACCCTGTACTCGCGGACCTTGATCTCCTTCGGAACGCCGATGAGCATGGGACCTCCCAGGGGCAGAGCTGCCTCGATACTATCCCGCCAGCATGGGGTGTTCACGTGACCAAAGCGTTGCGAGGCGCCATCTACCCAGACCTCGAGGGCAAGGCCGTTCTGGTCACGGGCGGCGGCTCGGGCATTGGCGCCGCCATCGTCCGCGCCTTCGCCCGGCAGAAGGCCCTCGTGGGCTTCGTCGACGTCAAGCGCGCGGAGTCCGAGGCCCTCGTCGCGGAACTGCGCGCCGGCGGCGCGCGGGTCGCCTTCGCGCCGGCGGCGCGCGGGTCGCCTTCGCGCAGGCCGACATCACCGACACGGCCGCCCTGCGCGCGGCGATCGCGGCGCTGCGCGCCGAGATCGGCGCCTTCGCGGTGCTGGTCAACAACGCGGCGCACGACGAGCGCCACCGGACCGAGGACGTGACCCCGGAATACTGGGACCAGCGCATCGCGGTGAACCTCAAGCACCAGTTCTTCGCCGCGCAGGCCGTCCTGCCCGACATGAAGGCCGCGGGCGCCGGCGCGATCGTCAATTTCGGCTCCACCTCCTGGATGGCGGGCCAGGGCGGCATGGCGGCCTACACGGCGGCCAAGTCCGCTGTCCTCGGCCTCACCCGGTCGCTTGCCCGCGACTACGGGCCGCATGGCATCCGCGTGAACGCCATCGCGCCGGGCTGGATCATGACCGAACGGCAGGTCTCGCTCTGGCTGACCCCGGAGGGCGAGGCGGAGCTGATGCGCAGGCAATGCCTGAAGCGCAAGCTGGCCCCGGACGAGGTGGCGCGCTTCACCGTCTTCCTCGCCTCCGAGGAGGCCTCGGCCTGCACCGCCCAGCACTACGTGGTCGACGGCGGCTGGACCTGACGGCCAGTCGGGTCTGGCGGGTCCGGCGCGGCGGATCTATCCTGCGCGCATCGCGCGGCTGGGCCTTCCCGGCGCGCGCCTCATTCAGGCCCCGAGGGGAAGCGCCATGACCGTCAAGCCGAACTCGCTCGAAGAACTCTGGATGCCGTTCACGGCGAACAAGCACTTCAAGCAGGAGCCGCGGCTCTTCACCGAGGCGAAGGGCGTCTACCTCACGAACCATCGCGGCGAGACGCTGATCGACGGCTGCTCGGGCCTCTACTGCATCCCCGCGGGCCATGGCCGGCGCGAGATCGCGGACGCGGTGCACAAGCAGATCCTCGAGCTCGACTACTCGCCGCCGTTCCAGTTCGGCCACCCGCTGCAGTTCGAGGTCGCGCGCCGCATCGCCGCGATGACGCCCGGCGACCTCGACTACGTGTTCTTCGCCAATTCCGGCTCCGAGGCGGTCGACAGCGCGATGAAGATGGCGCTGCAGTACCACCGCGCGAAGGGCCAGCCGCAGCGCGTGCGCTTCGTCTGCCGCGAGAAGGCCTACCACGGCGTCAATTTCGGCGGCACGTCGCTCTCCGGCATGGTCCGCAACCGCGAGACCTTCGGGCCGCTGCTCGCCGGCATCAGCCACATGCGCCACACGCGCCCGCCCGAGCACAAGTTCGTCATGGGCCAGGCGGAGACCGGCGCCGACCTCGCCGACGACCTGCAGCGCCATGCCGAGCTTTATGGCGGCGACACGATCGCGGCGGTGTTCATCGAGCCGATCGCCGGCTCGATCGGCATCCTCCCGCCGCCCAAGGGCTACCTGCAGCGCATCCGCCAGATCTGCGACCAGCACGGCATCCTGATGATCTACGACGAGGTCATCACCGGCTTCGGGCGCCTCGGCGAGAACTTCGCCTGCCAGGCCTTCGGGGTGAACCCGGACATCATGACCCTCGCCAAGGCCATCACCAACGGCGTGGTGCCGATGGGCGCGGTCGTCGCTAACGAGAAGGTCTACAAGGCCGTGACCGAGGCCGGCCCCGCGAAGGGCATCGAGTTCTTCCACGGCTATACCTGGTCCGGGAACCCGGTCGCCTGCGCGGCCTCGCTCGCGGCGCTCGACATCTACGAGAAGGAAGGCCTGTTCGAGCGCGCGAAGAAGCTCTCGACCTACTTCCTCGAGCAGATCGCGAGCTTCCGCGAGTTCGGCATCGTCACCGACACGCGCGGCATCGGCCTGCTCGGCGCGATCGACTTCGAGCCTGTCGACGGCAAGCCCGGCCTGCGCGGCTACGAGATGCTGCAGGACCTCTTCAACAACGGCCTGCTCGCGCGCATCACCTACGACACGCTCATCCTCGCGCCTCAGTTCATCTCCGAGGAGAAGCACGTCGACGAGATGTGCGACAAGGCGCGCGCCGCGGTGCGCCGGTCGATGAACCGGCCGCAGCTGCGCGCAGTCGGCTGACGCAGGGACCGGGGGCCGGCGCGGCGCGCCGGCCCCTCCCCCGCCAATCCCGCCATGGCCTATCCCAAGTCCGTCCGGATCTGCGACGTCGGCACGCGCGACGGCTTCCAGATCGAGCACGACTTCATCCCGACGCGCGACAAGATCGCGACCATCGACGACATCGTCGCCGCGGGCGTGCGCAAGCTCGAGGTGACGTCCTTCGTCAGCCCGCGCGCCGTGCCGCAGATGGCCGACGCGGCCGAGGTGCTCGCCGGCATCGACAAGGGGCCGGGCGCGGAGTTCGTGGCCCTCGTGCCGAACCTGCGCGGCGCCGAGAACGCCGCGAAGGCCGGCGCGCGCAGCATCCTGCTCTTCGTCTCCGCGTCGGAGACCCACAACGCCACCAACGTGAACCGTCCCATCGCGGCGTCGCTGGACGGCTTCCGCGAGGTCATGGCGCTGGCCGCGCGCCACGGCATGGCCGTGCATGGCGCGATCTCGACCTCCTTCGGCTGTCCCTTCGAGGGCGACGTGCCCGCGCGCCAGGTCGCCTCGATCGCGAGGCAGATGCGCGAGATGGGCATCCGCCACGTCGCGCTCGGCGACACGACCGGCATGGCGACGCCGCCGCTCGTGCGCGCCGCGGTCGAGGCCGTGCGCGCCGCCTGCCCCGACCTCGCGATCGCGCTGCATTTCCACAACACCCGCGCGCTCGGCCTGGTCAACGTGATGGCGGGCCTCGAGCTCGGCATCACCGAGTACGAGGGCAGCATCGGCGGGCTTGGCGGCTGCCCCTTCGCACCGGGCGCGACGGGCAATGTCTGCACCGAGGACATGGTGAACCTGATGCACGAGCTCGGCATCGAGACCGGCATCGACCTCGAGGCGCTCTGCTCCGTGGCCCGCAAGGTCGAGGCGATGCTGGGCCGCCAGCTTCCCGGCCAGGTCATGAAGGCGGGCCCGCGCAGCCGCCTCTCGGGCATCGACTGCGCCGTCCGCGCCGTGGGCTGACCGGAGACGGCAGCGGCCAGCCTGCCCACGGAACGGGCTGTTTCCGGGCCACCGTTGCCCATGGCCGCGCCACCGGCCGGGTTGAGGCGGGCGGGGCGCTGCGTTAGCGTCATCGGGCATCCGCGGCCTCAGGCACGACAATGCCGGCGGCCACCTCAGGCACGACAATGCCGGCGGCCATAACGCCTCGCACCAGGGAAGGTGACCATGTCGACCAGGAAGACCCGTACGTCCGCCGAGGAGACCGCACTCGCCGCGCGTCGCTTCGGCCGCCGCCTCATGCTCAAGGGCAGCCTCTACGGCACGGCGCTGGCGCTCAGCCCCGCGATCGTCAGCGACGCGCTCTCGAGCTCCGGCACCCTCAGCCTGCTGAACTGGGACGACGAGCTCCCGGATCCCGTGATCCCGGACTTCGAGAAGAAGACCGGCATCAAGGTGACGATGACGCCGTTCTCCCAGAACGAGGAGCAGATCAACAAGCTGCAGGCCACGCGCGGCGCCGGCTTCGACCTCTGCCAGCCGACGCATGACCGCGCGCAGCAGTTCGAGGAGATCGACGTCCTCCAGCCCTTCGACGAGAAGCAGCTCGCCCTCGACGGCCTGCTGGCGTCGATGATCAAGACCTCGCAGACGAGCTGGACCTGGAAGGGCCGCCTCTACCACGTGCCGCATTGCTGGGGCACCGAGGCGATCAGCTGGCGCAACGACCTGACCAAGCTGTCCTACGCGAACCTCTCCTACGGCACGCTGTGGAACGACGAGTACCGCGGCAAGGTGCAGGGCCGCCCGCACTCGCTCCTGCTCGGCATCGGCCTCTGGATGGACGCCACCGGCAAGCTGCCGTCCAACCGGATGCTCGACGCCTACAAGGACGAGGCGACGATGAAGCGGATCTACGACGTGCTCCTGCGCGAGGCGATCGCGCGCAAGCCATGGATCAAGCAGTTCTGGGATTCCGCCGACAACACGAAGTCCGGCTTCATGTCGAACGGCGTCGTGATCGGCCAGACCTGGGACGGCCCGCCGATCAGCCTGAAGAAGACCGGCGCGCCGGTCACGTTCATGGCCCCGAAGGAGGGCGCCATCAGCTGGCTCGACGGCTGGTCGCTGACGAAGGCGGCGCGCAACGTCCCGCAGGCCTACGAGTTCCTCAAGTACTGCCACTCCGCCGAGGGCTCGGCGAAGGTGGCGGAGGGCTCGGGCTACAACCCGGTCGCCAAGGGCGCCGACGGACTGCTTTCGGAGAAGGCCCGCGGGATCTTCAAGGAAGCCTATCCGGAGGACGCGGTCGACCGCCTCTGGCCGCGCCCGGTCGAGCCGTCCTGGTTCGCCGAGCTGCGCACCCAGTACGCCGAGAAGCTCAAGGCGGCGTGACGTCCCGGGAGCCCCTTCCGCGCCCGCGCGGAAGGGGCCTCCCCCAGCCTCTTTCCAGCGTGACCACATGAGCGCCGACGTCGAACTCGACCGGGTGACGATCCGCTTCGGGTCGTTCACGGCCGTCAGGGATGCCTCGCTGAAGATCGCCGGCGGCGAGTTCTTCAGCCTCCTCGGGCCTTCCGGCTGCGGGAAGACCACCCTCCTGCGCACCATCTCCGGGTTCCTCGACCCGTCCGAGGGCAGCGTGCGCATCGGCGGCGAGGACATGCGCGGCATCGAGCCCAACCGGCGCCCGACCGCGCTCATCTTCCAGAACCTCGCGCTCTTCCCGCTGATGACCGTGGCCGACAACATCGCCTACGGGCTCAGGGTGCGCGGCGTCCCGCGCGCGCAGCGCATGGCGCGCGCGGCGGAGCTGCTGTCGCTCGTCGCGCTGCCGGACCAGGGACACAAGCGCGTGAGCGAGCTGTCCGGCGGCCAGAAGCAGCGCGTGGCGATCGCGCGCGCGCTCGCCGTCGAGCCCAAGGTCCTGCTCCTCGACGAGCCGCTCTCCGCGCTCGACCTCAAGCTGCGCCAGCACATGCGCAACGAGCTGCGCGCGATCCAGAAGCGCGTAGGCATCACCTTCATCTACATCACGCACGACCAGGGCGAGGCCCTGACCATGTCCGACCGCATCGCTGTCATGAACCACGGGGTGGTCGAGCAGGTGGGCACGGGGCGCGAGATCTACGCGGACCCGCGCACGCCCTTCGTCGCCTCCTTCTTCATCTACATCACCCACGACCAGGGCGAGGCCCTGACCATGTCCGACCGCATCGCGGTCATGAACCACGGGGTGGTCGAGCAGGTGGGCACGGGGCGCGAGATCTACGCGGACCCGCGCACGCCCTTCGTCGCCTCCTTCGTCGGCGAGAACAACGGCATCGAGGGGCGCATCGCAAGCGTCGACGGCGCGCGCGCGGCGATCGACACGCCGCTCGGCCGCCTCGTCGGCCGCCGCGGCGAGGGCGCGGCGGCTGGCCGCGCCGGCACGATCTTCGTGCGGCCGGAGAGCCTGCGCGTCGCCGCGCCCGGCACGGATGCCGCGCTCGCGGCGGAGATCGTCTCCACTGCCTTCGAGGGCAGCACGACGCATGTCTTCCTGCGCGCCGCCAGCGGGCAGGCGCTCACCATGACCGTCGACATGCGCGAGGCCGCCACGCTGCCCGCGCCGGGCGCGACGCTCCGCCTCTCCTGCGACGAGGGCGAGGCCATCGTGCTGGCCACCGACGGCAAGGGCGCATGAGCAACCCGCTCACCGCGGCGATCCTCTTCGCGACGCCTCTGGCGGTCGCGCTGGCGTTCTGGCTGCTCGCGCTGCGCGACCGGCGCCGCGCGGGCGATCCGGGATCGACAGGCTTCTTCCGACGCAACGGACCGGTCGTCGGCGCGTTCCTGCTCGCGGCGACGACGTTCTGGATCCTGTTCATGATCGTCTGGCCGATGCTCTACATGGTCGACTACTCGTTCCACCGTAAGCTGCCGCCGTCGCGGCGCGGCGGGCCGGACGACGTCTACACGCTCGAGAACTACTGGTACTTCGTCTACGGCAGCACACGCGTCTTCACGAGCTACAACTGGGTGCACATCAACGCGTTCTGGCAGACGATCGCGGTCAGCGTCGTCATCACCGTCGCCAACTTCGCGATCTGCTACCCGCTCGCCTACTACATGGCGCAGGTCGCCAGGCCAGGCCGCCTGCGCGTACTGCTGCTGCTGCTGATCGTGCCCTACTGGGTCAACGAGATCCTGCGCGCCTTCGCCTTCATGGTCCTGTTCGGGACCGGCGGGACGATCAACAAGCTGCTGCTGGCCATGGGCGCGATCTCGGCACCGATCGACTTCATCGGCCTGAACGTCGCGCTCTATTCCGGGCTGACCTACGCCTACCTGCTGCTCATGGTCTTCCCTCTCTACAACGCGATCGAGAGCCTGGACCACAACCAGGTCGAGGCGGCACGCGACCTGGGCGCGCCATGGTGGCACATCCACCTCTTCGTGGTGATGCCCTTCGCCAAGCCGGGCATCGCCTCGGGCTGCACGCTCGTCTTCATGCTCGCGGCCGGCGCGCTGGCCGCGCCGCTCGTGCTCGGCGGTCCGAAGACACTGTGGTTCACGCCGATCGTCTACGACCGCTTCTACCAGGCGTTCAACTGGCAGCAGGGCTCGGCCTACGCGATCATCCTGCTGCTCACCTGCGTCGCCTTCGTGATGGCGGTGATGCGGCTGTTCAAGGTCAGCCTGTCGGAGATCACGCGATGACCTCGCGCTCCGTCCACCGGACGATGATCGGCTTCTACATCGCCCTGTTCTTCGCCTTCCTGTTCGGGCCGCTCGTGGTGATGGGCATCACGGCCTTCAACACGCCCAGCTATCCCCAGGTCTGGCCCTTCGAGGGATTCACGCTGCGCTGGTTCAAGGCGCTGCTGGCGGACCGCACGCTGATGGAGGGCTTCCGCAACAGCCTCCTGATCGGCACGCTCGTCGTCTGCCTCGCCGTGCCGCTCGGCCTCGCCGCCGCGATCGTGATGACGCAGGTCCACGCGCGGGCACGGTCGCTCTACTACCTCGTGGTCGTCTCGCCGGTGCTGACGCCCGGCGTCATCCTCGGCATCTCGACCGTGATCTTCTGGAGCGACGTCACGCGCTGGACCGGCGCGCAGGGCCTCTACAACGGCATCTTCCTGGCGACGCTCGGCCAGTCGACCTTCATCTCCGCCTACTGCATGCTGATCTTCATGTCGCGGCTGCAGCGCTTCGACCGCGCCCAGGAGGAGGCGGCGCTCGACCTCGGCGCGTCGCGCACCCAGGTCTTCTTCCATGTCCTGCTGCCGTTCCTGAAGCCCGCGCTGCTCTCGGCGGCGGTGCTCGCCTTCCTGTCGAGCTTCGAGAACTACAACACCACGACCTTCGCCATCCTGGCGGACAAGACGCTGACCACGGCGCTGGCGGGGCGCGTGCGCCAGGGGACCACGCCCGCGATCAGCGCCCTCGCGGTCCTAATCACCGGCGTGACCCTCGCCGGCGCGCTCCTCTACGAGTTGCTGCGCCGGCGCGAGCAGGCGCGCGACGAGGCGCGCGCCCTCGCGGCAGCGGCTGCGGAGCGCGCGGGGACCTGACCGGCCCTCAGCCGATCTCGGCCAGGCTGCGGTCGGCGCCGCAGTAGCGGCGCACGGCCAGCGCCCAGTTCTCCCCCTTCCCGAAACGCCCTTCGGCGGCGCGGTCCAGGATCCCGCGGCGGACCAGCCCATCGACCGTGCAGGTCATCGCGGAGCGGCTCGGGTAATGGCCGAGGCGGCGCAGGTGACCGCGCAGTTCCTCGAACTCCCTCGGCTCCTCGGCGACCGCGGCGATGACGACGCGCTGCCAGGCGCCAACGGTGAAATCCAGCATTCGGCTCTCCCTCCGATGTCGAGGCCGGCGCTCGACTGCGCCGCCACCCCAATCTCGAGGACCCACCATGACGGGGCGGAATTACCTGAAAGTTTATTCGTCTTCTTTTCTTTTTCCCGAGCTGCGATCCTGCTTGAGGAGTACAGTATTAATCGTTTTACTTCAAATAGATAGGAGCCAGACTTGCAGTCACGGCTGCGTTCGAAGGCCGACCAGGGATGCCCCGTCGCGCCAGCCGGAGGGCCGTGATCTCGCTCCTGCCAGGGATCTGTTAATCCGGAGGGACGCCGGATCGACGGCCTCAGGCGAGCAGGAAACCGGCGACCAGCCGCTCGAACTCGGCCTGGAAGCAGTGGTTGTAGAAATGCCCGCCGGTGGGCATCAGCGACAGCCGCGCATCGGGGATCCGTCGCGCGAGATCCTCGCTGAAATAGGACGGGGTCACGGCGTCGTCGCGCGCGGCGCTGACCAGCGTCCGCTGCCGGATGCGCCCGACCTCCGCCGCGCGGTCGAAGGCGAGGATCGCCGCGATGCGGGCGAGGACGATGCGGTCCTCGGTCGGCGGCACGGGAGAGGCGGCCTGCGCCGCCTCGAGTTCGTCCGCGTGGCGGGAGAGCCACCATGGCGGATACAGGACGAGGTTGCCGAGCTGGCCGTAATAGCCGCGGCCGAGGCGCTCCATCCCCTGCGCGCGCGTGGCGAAGAGCCGGCGGAAATAGCCGTCGGCGCGGGTCCAGGTCGCGCTGAGGACGAGCCTGTCGATGCGGTCGGGGGCGTCGAGGGCGATGGTCTGCCCGATGGCGCCGCCGGTCGAATGGCCGACCAGATGGGCGCGCGCGATCCCGAGCGCGTCCATGAGCTGCAGCACGTCGTCGGCCATCTGGCCGACCGAATAGGCGACGTCGGATGGCCCGCTGCGCCCGCAGCCGCGATGGTCGTGAAGCACCACCGTGAAGTCGCGCGCGAGCGCGGGAACGTGGCGCTGCCAGAACGTGGCGATGCCGCCCAGCCCGGGCACGAGGAGCAGCGGCGGCCCGGAGCCGTGGGTCTCGTAGTGGAGCCCCGCGCCGTCGCGCAGCCTCAGGAGCGGCACGAGGGGTCAGCGCCCCGTCGAGGAGGCCGGCTCCTGGCGGCTCGATGCGCCGTCGAGGCCGGCGAAGACCGTGCGACGCTCGATCTCGGCGACGTTGTCCGGGCGCGCGAAGGGCTCCGGCGCGGGCTCGCCGGGGCTGCGCGGGCGGCCGATGCCCGCGAAGAAGTTCTCGAGGCCCGGCGGCGACAGCACCCAGAGCATCTTCATCTCCGTCGTGCCCTCGTTGACGAACTTGTGCTTGCGCCACGGGCCCAGGTAGATCGTCGTGCCAGGGCGGATGGGATGCGGCACGCCGTCGACATAGGCCGTGCCCTCGCCCTGCACGAAGTGTAGCAACTCCTCGTTCTGGTCGTGCCAGTGCTCGCGGATGTAGCAGCCGGGCGCGATGGTCTGGATGCCCATCGACAGCGTGCGCGAGCCGGTCATCTCCGGGGTGACGTGGACGTCGCTGTATCCGTTGGCGGGGACCGGCTGCCAGTAGCTGCGCGCCTCGCCGGGCTGAACGACCACCGCCTCGCCGCGCTTCGTCGCACCATCGTCCATCGCGATGCTCCCTCGTGAGAAGACGCGCGATCCTAGCGCGGCTTGACGCGCCGCTTCCAGACGCCGCTAATCGGCCGATGACCGATCCCGCCGACCTGTCCGCCGTCGACATGCTTGCAGCATTCGCCGCGAGGCGCCTCTCCCCGGTGGAGGTGCTCGAGGCGGTCCTGGCGCGGATCGACCGCGCGGAGCCGTCGCTCCGCGCCCTCTACGCCCTCGATCCCGACGGCGCCCGCGCCGCGGCGCGGGAGAGCGAGGGGCGCTGGCTGCGCGGAGAGGCGCGCGGCCTCGAGGGCGTGCCCGCGACGATCAAGGAGAACATCGCCACGCGCGGCGTCCCCGTCCCGCTCGGCACGGCCGCGCGCGACCTCGTGCCAGCGCCCGCGGACGCGCCTCCCGCGGCGCGGCTGCGCGAGGCGGGCGCGGTGATCGTCGCCAAGACCACGATGCCCGACTACGGGATGCTCTCCTCGGGCCTCTCGAGCTTCCACCAGCCGGCGCGCAATCCCTGGAACACGGCGCTCAACCCCGGCGGCAGCTCCGCCGGGGCCGGCGCGGCCGCGGCCGCGGGCTACGGGCCGCTGCATGTCGGCACGGACATCGGCGGCTCGATCCGCCTGCCTGCCGCGTGGTGCGGCGTCGCGGGGCTGAAGCCCAGCCTGGGCCGCGTGCCCATCGACCCGCCCTATTACGGCCGCGTCGCCGGCCCGATGACGCGCGAGGTGCGCGACGCGGCGCTGATGATGCGCGAGCTGTCGCGCCCGGACTGGCGCGATTCGATGAGCCTGCCGCCGCAGGCCATCGACTGGATGGACCTCAATCGCGACGTCCGCGGGCTGCGCGTGGGGCTCTGGCTCGATGCCGGGTTCGGCCTGCCCGTGGAGCCGGAGATCCGCGCCGCGGTGTCCGACGCGGCGCGGCGCTTCGCCGACGCCGGCGCGCATGTCGAGCCGATGGAGAGCTTCGTCACGCGGCGCATGCTCGACGGGCTGGATGCGTTCTGGCGGCTGCGCAGCTGGACGGACATCTCCACCCTGCCCGCCGCGCGGCGCGAGAAGGTCCTTCCCTACATCCTGCGCTGGGCCGAGGGCGGGGCCGACCTGTCGGCCGAGGACGCGTATCACGGGATGAGCCAGATGATGGCGATGCGCGAGGCGGCGGTGCGCGCCTGCCAGCCCCACGACCTCGTGCTCTCGCCCGTCGCGCCCTGCGTGCAGTTCCCTGCGGAGTTCGCCGGCCCCACGAACGATCCCGCGCGGCCACTCGAGCACATCGGCTTCACCGTCGCATTCAACATGTCCGAGCAGCCGGCGATCTCCGTGAACGCGGGATGGACCCGCGACGGCATGCCGATCGGCCTGCAGATCGCCGGCCGGCGCTTCGACGACCTCGGCGTGCTGCGCGCGGCGCGCGCCTGGGAGGCGATGCGCGGCCCGCAACGCCCCTGGCCGCGGATCGATTGAACCTTGCAAGGCTGCGCGGCGGGGATTAACCCCTCGCGGGCGGGCGCCATGCCCGCGACGCCGAGGAGAGACACCACATGCGCTTGCGCCCAGCCTCCGCCGCCATCGCCCTCGCGGCCACGGCCTTCCTCGTGCTCGCGGCACCCGCCCCGCCATGGCGGGAAATCCGCTCGACGACTCGGCTGCCTGCGCCGGCTCCCTGATCGGCAACGCCACGGCGGATCTCTCGCAGGGGCGCGAGGACCGGTTCGACGAGGGCGTCGACCTCGCCTATGCCGGCTACCTCACCCATGTCTTCGCGGCCAAGGGCGCGTACAAGCAGGCCGACCTCGAGCTCGCCGACAAGATCCTCGCCATCAACACCGACCGCGTCATCTCTCGCAGGGCCGCGAGGACCGCTTCGACGAGGGCGTCGACCTCGCCTATGCCGGCTACCTCACCCATGTCTTCGCGGCCAAGGGCGCGTACAAGCAGGCCGACCTCGAGCTCGCCGACAAGATCCTCGCCATCAACACCGACCGCGTCATCGAGGCCGCGAATTCCAATGCCTTCGACGCCGAGGTCTACGAGCAGATCGTCGCCTGCTCGCAGTTCCTCGCGCTCCAGGTCATGCGCAACGCGGCCGTCTACGCCGACAACGCCAAGCGCATCGCCGCGCTCTCGGCCGACAACAAGAACCGCATCCGCAGGCTGGTGAAGGCCGGCCGCCGCTGAGGCGCGGCCCCGTCAGCTGCGCCAGGGCAGGACGCGGCCGGTGACGACGACGTGCTGGCCCTGGGTGACGCGCGCCGCCCAGGCCTGGGCGATGACGATGCCGTCGACGCCCGCGCGCACCGGCCAGGGCTCCATGTCGATGCGCTCGAAGTCGTGGATCCAGCCGACCACGTCGCCCGCCTTCACGGCGCTGCCACAGGCGATCGCCTCCTCGTAGAGGCCGCCGAAGGGCGCGACGGAGAAGCAGGCGCGGTCGACCATCGCGACCTTGCGCTGCGTGCCGTCGCGATGGTGGTCGATCTTCTCGATGCGCCCGCCCAGCTGGCCATGGCGGATGGCGGCGGCGAGGACGCCCTGGCGGCCCCACCGCACGCCATTCGCCTGCACGGCCTCGCCCCAGCCGAGCTCGGTGCCGACGGTGACCTTGCCGAGGCGCTCGGCCTCGGAAGGCAGCAGCCCGGGTGTCTCGTTCTGGTAGCTCATCACCAGCGGCGTGCCGAACCAGCGCGCGGTCTCCTCGATGTCGCGCGCCTGCGCCGGGTCCTCGACCTCGTGGAAGCTCGCGACCTGCGCGAAGCGGGTGCCGCCGCCGGAATGGAGGTCGATGACGACATGGACATGCGGCCAGATCGCCTCGCGCACGAAGGCGGCGATGCGGTGCGTGATGCCGGCGAGCGCCGGCGTCCGGCCCGCGCCCTCGATGAAGGCGCGGTTGAGGTTCACGCCGTCGTCGGCGCGCGATTCGCGGGTGCCGGCGCGGAAGGCCGGCGGGTTCAGCACCGGCACGAGGATGACGCGTCCCTCGACGTCCGCGACGTCGATCTCGCGCTGGAGGCGGTGCAGGACGACCGGCCCCTCGTACTCGTTGCCGTGGTTGGAGCCGAAGGCGACGAGCCCCCTGCCCGGCCGCGCGCGCGGCCCGACGAACACGGTGAGCGGGACGAGGTGGTCGCCCCAGATCGAGTCATGCTCGAGCGCGACCCAGTAGTCGCGCCTGCCGCGCGTCTCGAGGTCCAGCTGCTGCGGCTTGACGATCGGGCGGTCCATGGCTCGCTCCTCAGTTGACGCGATGCGCGCGGATGAAGTCCTCGTCGACGCCGACGCCGATGCCGACCGCGTCCGGGATCGCGACGGTCCCGTCCGCCTCGAGGCGGAAGGGCTGCGTGGTGATCCCCCGCGTGAGCAGGCTCTGGCTGACGTTGAACTCGACGAAGCGCGCGCGCGGCAGGGTTGCGAGCAGTTGCAGGCTGTAGCCGGTCAGCAGGTGCGTGAGCCAGGAATGCGGCACGAGGTCGATGCCCGCCTCCTGCGCGAGCTGGGCCACGCGCCGGGCGACCGTGATGCCTCCGCAGCGCGACAGGTCCGGCTGGACCACGTCGACGCAGCCCTGCCGGATGAAGCGCTCGAACTCCCAGTGCGTCGCGACCTGCTCGCCCGCGGCGATCGGCACCGGCGAGTTGGCGCGCACCCAGGCATATTGCTCGAAATCCTCGGGATGGATGAAGTCCTCGACCCAGCCGACGCCGTGGGCGGCGAGCCACTCGCACATGGCCAGGGCCTCGCGCCGCGAGCGCGGCTCCCCCCAGCGCTTCCATCCCGCCGGATACCAGCCGGGATCGACGAGCAGCGCGCGATCGGGCCCCAGCGCCTCGCGCGCGGCGGCGACGAGCTCGCGGTCGCGGCCGGGATCCTCGCCGAACACGCCCCAGCCGAACTTCACGGCGCGGAAGCCCCGCGCGACATAGCCAAGCGCCGCCTCGCGCATGCCGTCGGGCGTCTCGCGGAACAGCGTCGAGGCATAGGCGACCACGCTTTCGCGGCGCCTGCCGCCGAGCAGCGCGGCCAGCGGCATGCCTGCCGCCTGCGCGCGGATCGACCAGAGGCAGTTGTCGATCGCCGACATGCACTGCATGGCAAGGCCGCGGCGACCGTAATAGGCGCTGCCCACGTACATGCGGTCCCAGAGCCGCTCCACTTGCAGCGGATCCTCGCCGACCAGCATCTCGGAGAGCGTGCGGAAGCCGAGGATCGACATGCCCTGCCCGGCGATCACCGCGACCGCGGCCGGCGCGAGCGTCTCGACATCGGCCCAGCCGACCAGTCCCTCGTCGGTCGCGACGCGCACGACGAGCTGCCAGTCGCCGTTGTCGCTCGCCTCCTCGCCGCCGGCGGAGGCGCCATAGCCCTGCTGGCCGCGCAGCAGGATCGGCTCCACCGCGACGATCCTCATGGCGCCGGCGACGCCATCATGAGGTCCGAGGCGAGGCGCACCGCCTCGCGCGTCAGCGCAGCTGCCGCCTCCGGCGCATAGGGCGTCGCCCACTCCACCTCGTAGCCGCTGGAGCGGAAATCCTCGGCGTTGGGGACGTAGCCGTCCCAGCCATTGGTGTAGCCGCCGAAATGCAGGAAGGGCGCGGCGTCGGAGGCGCGGATGTCGGCGCCGATGCGCGCGAAGGGCTCGAGCGGCGCGCCAACGAGCACCGCGTCGCCGATGCGCGTGGCGTGCAGCTCGATGTCGACCGCGCGGCGATTGGCGCAGAAACGGCCCCAATGCGCGCCCATCTGCGCGCGCTTGGCGCGGAAATTGGCGGCCGCGAGCTCCGCCGGCGTGGCGACCGAGCGGTCGATGGCGCGCACGGCCGCGGTCGCGGCCTCGGACTGCGCGTCTAGCTCGTCGACGTCGCCATAGGCGCGCACGGGCAGCGCGATGCGGCGGCTCTCCACGGCGAGGACCTGGGGCGCGGAAGGCAACTCGTCGTCGACCCAGATGCCGAGCGGCGCGCCGGACTCGACGACATGGTCGAAGCGCTTGCGGATCCGGCGCGTCGAGAGGCCGATGGCGACGCGCGCGGCGTCGAGGCCGATCTCCGTGCCCATGCGCCGCGGCGCGTCACGGTCGGCGACCAGGGCCTCGCGCGGGATCTGGTCGCCCGCGCAGCCCTGCAGGAAGAGGCAGTGCCCGCCGACGGACTGCTCGACGATGCGCTTGAGATGGCCGGGATAGTCGGGGCTCACGAGGCGGTTCCCGTGCGCGAGCACGATCGGATGGGTCCCGTATCCGACGATGGTCGCGATCGGCCGGCCGTCGAGCGCGTCGATCCTGAGGACGCTGAGGACGGGGTCGCGGTATCCGTCCCAGTTCTGCGACACGACCACGCGTCCGTCGGGAAGCGCGAGGCGGCGGTTCACCGTCACCTCGCTGCGCCCGTAGCCCGAGGCGCTGCGCGCCGGGCGCAGCGCGGCGCGAGCGGCGCGCGCGGCCTCGCGCAGCGCGTCGAGCACCTTCGCGCGATAGGCGGGCACGAGCTCCATGCCGGGAAGCTGCGCCTGCGTGCCGAAGCCATGCGTCGCCCAGGGCGGCCCGGAATGCGTGTGGGTGAAGGACAGCCGCACATGCTCCGGCGCGAGGCCGAGCTCCTCGCCGACCACGGCGCGCAGCTCGCGGCTCTCCTCGCTCGACATCAGCAGGAAGTCGAGGTCGACGATCGACGCGCGCACGCCGCCCTGCTCGAGCAGCAGGATCGTGGCCAGCAGCGGCAGGTCGATGCCCTCCGCGCGGTCATGCGTGCGCGCGCCCCAGTTGACATGCGCGATCCCTATCGGCGGCGTCATGTCCGCGCGGCCGGCGCCGGCCATGAGATGCGTCATGGCGTCCTCCCCTTCTTCTTCTCGCGTGCCATCCTTGCCAGTGGCAGGACGAGGTCGTCGGGCGTCGTGCAGGGCGTGGCGCCCGCCGCGGCGATGTCGGCCGAGACGTCCACGGGCAGCGACGTGTTCGAGTTCTGCGGCACCTGGTTGAGGCGCCCACCGATGAAGACGGGGATCTGCAGCCCGGCCTCGCGCATTGCCGCGCGCAGCGCCTGCATGTAGTCGAGGGCGACACCGTTGTAGGTCGAGAGCGCGATCGCGTCGGCCCGGCTCGCGCGCGCCTTCGCGACGAGGTTCGCCGGGTCCGCATGCACGCCCGCGTCGACGATCCCGACGCCGACGCCTCGCAGGATCTCCTCGATCAGGATCTTCCCGTATTCGTGGACGTCGGTGCAGGCGACGACCGCGCTCAGGCCGGCGCCCGAGAGGTCCGCGCGCATCGCCGGATCGAAGCCGCGGATCTTCTTCTCGGCGGCGCGGGCGAGCGCCGTCATCGTCGTCGAGGGTACGTACGGCCTGCGCCCGCGTGGCGCCGCCGCGTCCTCGACGCCCGGCCCGTAGAGCTCCTCGAGGCGCTTCGGGCCGATGCGCCGGATGGCGAGCAGGAGCTCGAAGGCGTCGTCGGTGCGGATGCCGGCCTCGCGCAAGCCGGAGAGCACGCGGTCGCGGAAGCGCTCGCCGCCGGCGACGATCGCGTCGGCGATGGCGTCGGTGCGCGGCAGGTCGACCATCGGCAGCCAGAGCTCCGACTGCTCGACGAGCTTGGCGCAGACGAGCTGGACGTCGATCACCTCGTCGATGTCGGGGATGCGCACGCCCTCGGTGATCGGCACGGGATTGATCGCGTGGCCCGAGGGCATCAGCCGCTGGCCCAGCGCGTCGGCGAGCAGGTAGGCGCTGAGCCCGCCGTAGTTGGAGACGCGGTCGGCCTCGTAGACCACGGTGTTGCCGTAGATCATCGTGCCCGGCACCGCCTCGCGGCCGCGCGCCAGCGCGCGCTGGAAGGCAAGCCGCGTCGCCGGGTCGGTGAAGGTGTTGCCGAAGCAGTGCGAGAGGCGCCCGCCGAGCAGGTCCTCGACGACATGGCGCTCGAGCAGCGCGGCGCCGAACGTGCAGGACAGGTCCGTGAAGAGCGGCGCGAAGCCGTCGAAGCCGTCGTCGAGGTTCGAGTGGATCAGCACCTCGACCGGCTGCGCGGCCATGAGCGCCAGCGCCTCGACCGTCGCCTCGGTCGTCGCGACGTCGTCGTGCCACTCGGGAAGGCGGAAGGTGAAGTACTGGCCGAGATTGCCGACCGATGTCGCGCCGGCGGCGAGCGCGGCGACGGTGTTCTCCACCGCCGAGGGCATGCCGATCACGAAGTCCCCGAAATGCGGGGCCACCGGTGCCTCGGAGGTGAGCGCGACGAAGTCCTCGACGCCCTCGAGGATCATGCCGGTGCCGCGCCCGCGCTCGGCGCGGCTGGCGGCGGGATGGCCCATCGACCAGTCGAGGCAGATGCCGTAGCGGTCGACGCGCAACCCCTGGCGGTCGAGCGCGTTCCAGATCTCGAACCACGCGCGGCGGCTCTTCGACTTGTCCCGGAAGCCGATCTGCGCGTGCTGCATGATCGCGCCCCCGGCCATGCGCCTGCGCTTGTACTCGGCCTCCGAGGGCACGTCGTGGTGGGACAGGAACCTGCCGCGCGCCACCTGGGCGACGCGCGCGAGCGCGCGGCCGCGCGCGACGACCTCGCCGCAATCCGGCAGCGCGGCCTCGGGCAGGACCTCGGCGCGCGCGAGGGGACGGGCCGCCATGCCTCAGAACCGCGAGCCGGTCGCCGGCACCGGCCCGATCCTGAATCCCTCGGGCAGCGGGTCGTCGTGGTCCAGGACGAAGTTGTGGAAGCCCGTGATCCAGGCCCGGCCCTCGACCCGTGGCACGACATAGGTGATGCCGCCGCGCGTCTCGGCGCGGATCGGCGTGCCGGTGAAGTACGTGCCGAGCACGCCCTCGAAGCGGCGCGACTGGCCGAGCGCGATCTCGCCGCGCCCGTGCAGGAGCGCGGTGCGCGCCGAGGTGCCGGTGCCGCAGGGGCTGCGGTCGAGCGATCCCGGCGGGCAGAGGATCGTCTGCCGGTAGTCGCCCGTCGTCGTGCGCGCCGAGGTGAAGAGCACCTGGTAGCAGACGTCGATGTCCGGACGCTCCGGATGGACGACCTTCAGCTGCTCGCCGACCGCGGCGCGGATGCGCCGCCAGGCGGAGATCAGCGCCGCGTCGTTGTGCGGGCTCAGCTCCAGGCCGATCGCGTCGGCGTCGACGAAGCAGTAGAAGTCGCCGCCATAGGCGATGTCGACGAGGATGCGGCCGATGCCCTCCACCTCGAGCGGCGCGGCGCGCATGAGCTCGAAGCTCTCGACGTTGTCGAAGTACGTTGTCGAAGTAGACGGAGCGCGGCGCGCCGCCGGAGACCCGCACGTGGCAGGTGACGAGGCCGGCCGGCGTGTCGAAGCGCACCACCGTCTCGGGCTCGACGACGGGCACCATCCCGGTCGCGACGACGGTCGTCGCCGTGCCGATGATGCAGTGGCCGCACATCGGCACGTACTCGTCCTGCTCCATGATGACGACGGAGAAATCCGCGCCCGGGCCCTGCGGGGGCAGGAGCAGGACCGAGCACATCATGCCGCTGCCGCGCGGCTCGAAGTTGAGCATGCGTCGCAGCGCGTCGTCGTTGCGCCAGAGCCAGGCGCGCTTGTCGAGGAGCGTCGCGCCGGGCGGGACCGGGACGCCACCGACGATCACGCGCGTCGGGTTGCCCTCCGTGTGGGAGTCGACGGTGTTGATGGTACGCCGGAA
>Ga0194129_10001728_pt1 | contig 34855 bp, 25 predicted proteins | sample TA2KigCa35mmetaG_FD_150862 | JGI IMG/M metagenome (GOLD analysis project Ga0194129, IMG submission 150862) | Freshwater microbial communities from Lake Tanganyika, Tanzania - TA2015038 Kigoma Deep Cast 35m | ecosystem: Environmental > Aquatic > Freshwater > Lake | place: Tanzania: Lake...
CAAGTACCCCTCGGCTCTGAACGCCAGCGACCCCGTCGAGGCCGTGTTCGAGCCCATGCGCCCCCGAGACGAGGTGGCCGTCCCGCCCGGGTTCGTGGCTCCGGGAGGGGGCCCCAGCGCGAGCGAAGCGCCCATCACGCTGACGTCGCCCGAGGGGATCGCCCTCGAGCTTCGCCAGCTGCATGCCGAGACGGTGGTCGACGGACCGCTCGCTCACACCGAGCTTCGGCTTGCGTTCCGGAACCCGGAACCGCGCACGATCGAGGGGCGCTTTCGCATTGCCCTGCCGCCGGGCGCCTCCCTCGCGCGCCTCGCCATGCAGGTCAACGGCAGCTGGCAAGAGGGTGAGGTCCTCGAGCGGAAGCTCGCCACCTTCGCGTACGAGGACTCGCTCCACCGCAGGGTCGATCCCGCCCTGCTCGAGGCAGGCGCGGGAAACACCTTCTCCGCCCGCATTTTCCCAATCGGTGCAGGCGAGGTGAAGCGCATCGTCATCGGCTACTCGCAGGTCGTGACCTCCGCGAATCAGGTGGTCGTTCCGCTCCGTGGGCTTGCACCTGTCGCGGACGCGCGCGCGACGGTGTGGCGCGGAGGGCTCCCGAGCGAGACGCGGCTCACCAGCTTCGGAAGCGACGTGCTCTTCGGCTCGCCTGCCGAGCTCACCGGCGACGGCGACGCTCGACGCAGCGGCGAGCTCGTCGCGCTCCGCGTGAAGCCGGTGGTCGCGGGCGAGCCCGAGCCCGTCGCGTCGCTCGTCGTCCTCGTCGACACCAGCGCGTCGCGGGCGCTGGATGTCGCGGCCGATCTCGATGCGCTCCGTGGACTCGCGGGCAAGCTTGCGGCGAGGCCCGAGGCGCAGCTCGCGGTGATTGCGTTCGATCAATCTCGGGAGCTCGTATTCAACGGGACAGCTCGTGATTTCGGCACGCCACAGCTGGAGCGGCTCCGACGTCGGCAAGCCCTCGGCGCGAGCGACCTCGGTCGCGCGTTGTCGTTCGCCGGTGAGGTCGCCCGCGCCCACCACATCCCGCGCGTGTTGCTCATCGGCGACGGCGTTCGCACCACGGGTTCGCAGGGCGCCGCGCTCGTCGCCATCGCGCGCGATCTCGCCAAGCAAGGCGTCGCGCGGCTCGATGCCCTCGCGGTCGGCGGGCTGCGGGACGAGGCGAATCTCCACGCGCTCGTCACGGCCGGCCTCCCCCACGCCGGGCTGGTCGTGACGCCCGCGCTCGGGATGGACCTCGTCTGGGATCGCCTCGAGCAATCGGTCCGTGACAAGGTCACGCTCGACATCGAGGGCGCGACCTGGATTCACCCTCGCGGGGCACGCGGCCTCGTCGCGGGCGAAGACCTCGTCGTGTTCGCGCGGCTACCCGAGAATCAACGCCCCGTGCTGCGCGTCGACGGACGCGCCATCGTCACCCCCGAGCCCTCGCTCGGCGACCGCGACATGCTCGAGCGTGCCGCAGCAGTGGCCGAGATCGACGGGCTCATCGAGGCCGAGCGGCGCGACGGTGCGACGCTCAAACTGCGCTCGAAGATCACCGCGCTGTCCACGCGCCATCGGGTCGTCTCGCCCTACACCGCGCTGCTCGTGCTCGAGAGCGAGGCCGACTACGCGCGCCTCAACCTCGCGCGGTCGTCGCTCTCGCCCATCACGACGGTGGAGGGTGGCAAGCTCGCCCATGCGCGTCGCGCGCCACCGGCCGTCATCGCGGAGGCTCGGCCATCCTCTCCCTCGCCCTCCGGAAGACTCGCGGAAGGCTCGGCCGGAAGGGCAGGCACCTCGGCGCGCGGGCCGGACTTCGGGGATGCCGCGGACCGGAGCTTCGGCGCGGGCGGACTCGGGCTCTCGGGGATCGGCGCGGGAGGCGGTGGACGCGGGCCGTCTTTGTCGGGGCTCGGGGCGATCGGCGCCGCGCCCGCGGCCCGCACGGACGGCCCCGCCACCACGGCCAAGGGGACCGGCACCAGGCAAGGCTTCGGCGCCGGCTTCGGTACGGGGGCAGGCAGGCTTAGCGGCTCTCACCGGACGAGCCGCGGCCCCTTGATTCGCCCGAGCATGCCCGACGTCTCGGTCGCGATGCCTGCGGAGGTGGTCCACCGCATCGTCCGCCAGAGCTATGGGCGTCTCCGGCTGTCGTACGAGCAAGCCCTCGACGTGGACCCCTCGCTCGTGGGCGAGCTCCATGTCTTCTTCGGGATCGCCTCGAGCGGCGCGGTGCTGTCCGTGTCGGTGAGCGGGCCTGGGCCCCGTTCGTTCCACGAAGCGATCGGCCGGGCGTACTGGGCGATGAGCTTCCCGGAGACCGATGGCGCCGCGGTCACCGTGCACCAGCGCATTCAGTTCGGCCATGGACCGACGAGCGGTCCGACGAGCACGACGATGATCGCGCGGCCGAGCTTCCCGCTCGGCGAGCCCAACAACGGGACGAGCGAGAGGGTCGCAACGCCGGCGCCGAAGGAGGTCGAGCCCCATGAAGGGACGTACGCCGACGTCATGCACCTCCTTGACCAATCGCAACTGAAGGATGCGATGGTGCTCGCGTCGGAATGGCACGCCCGCGAACCGGGTGAAGCGCTCGCGCTGATCGCCCTCGGTGAAGCGATGGACCGCAGCGGTCACGACGAGCTCGCCGCCCGCGCCTACGGCTCGCTCATCGATCTGTTCCCGGACCGCGTCGACGTGCTCCGCTACGCGGCGTCGCGGCTCCTCCGCGTGAAGAACCGCGTCGGCGTCGACCTCGCGCTCGAATCGTTCGCGAGCGCGCGGAAGGACCGGCCCGACCACGCAACGGGCCATCGGCTCCACGCCTACGCGCTCCTCCGTGACGGGCGGCACGCCGAGTCCTTCGCCGCGCTGCGCGACGGCTACGTTCGTGACTACCCGAACGGCAGGTTCGAGGCGGTCAAGCAGGTGCTCGCCTCCGACCTGGGGCTCGTCGCGGCCGCCTGGCGCGCGGCCCGCCCAGCCGATGCTCCCGCCATCGCACGAGCCCTCGGCGTTGTCGGCGTCGAGCCCGACAACGAGCCGAGTCGGCGCTTCGTCCTCTCCTGGGAATCGGACGCGAACGACGTCGATCTTCACGTCTTCGACGAGCTGGGCGGGCACGCCTGGTACTCGTCGCAGCACCTGCCGAGCGGCGGCCGCCTCCTCGCGGACGTGACCACCGGCTATGGCCCCGAGATGTTCGTCGTTCGGGGAGCCGAGGCCGCAGGTCACACCTACCGGCTCGCCGCTCACTATTTCGCGCGAGGTCCGATGGGCTTCGGCATGGGGCGCGTCCAGGTGATCGATCACGATGGGTTGGGCCACGTCGCCATCGAGGACCGACCCTTCGAGATCATGAAGGCCGACGGGATGGTGTCGCTTGGGAGCGTACCGCCTCGCGGCTGAGGCTCGGCCTCCACCGCGAAACCCCCGGCGGGAAGTGGCCTGACGAATCGTCAATGAATCCGAGCGCACCCAAGGTCCCGCGACGAACGGCCAGTCGACCGCGGACGGAGCGTCAACGAACGAGGTGGAGGTTCGCGCGGAGCAGCGCCGCCGTGAAACGCGTCCGAAGGTAGAACCCGCGCGGCAGCGTCTCGGTGATCAAGCCCTCGTCATCGATCGCGCGGCGCCGCACGCGGGAGCTCGCCGCCTTGGGACGAACCTGCAAGAACTGGCCGAGGTGCGCGGTCAGAGACTCGATGCCACCGCGGCCGATGATGCCGCCGAGCTCCTCCCAGTCGTCATGCAGCGCCCGCTCCTCATCGACGCTCGGGCTCCACACGAAGCCGTGACCGATCCGCCGCACGGGCACCGGAATCGCTCGGTCACCCTCGAAGGGCAGCCACAGGACCCGCGCGAGCTTGCGGCGCACGCGCGAACGCTCCCAGGGGACGGTCTCGAGATCGCCCAGGGGAATCGTGCACACGAACGTGGACTCGACGGGCTGACCGTCCAGCGTCACCGGCAAGCTCTTCAGCTCGATCCCGAGGCCGACGAAGTCGGGCTCGTCGCGGCTCGCCGCCGTGGCACCGAGCGCCCGCTCGAAGAGCTGCCCGACCCAGCCCTTGTGGCGCGTCAAGTCGAGGGGAGCCTCGAGGCCGAGCCCACGCGCGACGTCCCCAACCGTGTGCCCCGCGAGCGCCCGGACCCGCTCGAGGAGCACGGCCTCGCTCGCGGGTGGGGTGACGCTCAAGCCGAGTCGCCGGAGCGCTCGCTCTCACCGCGGGAGCGCACGATCGCCGCGGCCAGGTCGCGGTTCAGCTCCCCGATGAAGTCGGCCGAGATCGCCTTCGGACAGGCGGCCTCGCACTCGAGGTGATTCGTGCAGGCGCCGAAGCCCTCCGCGTCCATCTGCTCGACCATCGCGGTCGTGCGGCGGTCCTTCTCGGGCTGGCCCTGTGGCAACAGGTTCAGGTGACGAACCTTCGCCGCCGTGAAGAGCATCGCCGAAGCATTCGGACAGGCCGCGACGCACGCGCCGCAACCGATGCAGGCGGCCGCATCCATCGCGCGGTCCGCAATTTCCTTGGAGACCGGGATCGCGTTGGCGTCGGGAGCCGCACCCGTACGCACCGAGATGTAGCCACCCGCCTGGATGATCCGGTCGAACGCCCGCCGATCGACGGCGAGATCCCGGATCACGGGGAAGGCCCCGGCGCGCCACGGCTCGATCGTGATCTCCTCGCCGTCGGTGAATTTGCGCATGTGAAGCTGGCAGGTCGTCGCGTGGTCCTGCGGCCCGTGCGGGCGGCCGTTGACGACGAGGCTGCACATGCCGCAGATCCCCTCGCGGCAGTCGTGATCGAACACGACCGGCGCCTTGCCGTCCGCCACGAGCTTCTCGTTCAGCACGTCGAGCATCTCGAGGAAGGACTGATCGCTCGTGACGCCGTCGATGTCGTACTTCTCGAAGCGGCCGGCGCTCTTCGCGTTCTCTTGCCGCCAGACGTTCAGCTTGAACTTCACTTATAGCTCCTCTGGCTCAACTTGACGTACTCGAACTCGAGCGATTCCTTGTGGAGGGTCGGCGCCTTTCCTTCGCCTTGATGCTCCCAGGCGGCGACGTAGCAGTACTTCTCGTCATCACGCTTGGCCTCGCCCTCCTCGGTCGCGCTCTCCTCGCGGAAGTGGCCGCCGCACGACTCGTTCCGATCGAGCGCGTCGCGGCACATCAGCTCGCCTAGCTCGAGGAAGTCGGCGACGCGACCGGCCTTCTCGAGCTCCTGGTTCATCGCCTCGCCAGAGCCGGGGACCCGCACGTTCTTCCAGAACTCTTCGCGCATCGCGGGGATCTTCTCGAGGGCCTTCTTCAGGCCCTTCTCGCTGCGGGCCATGCCGCACTCGTCCCACATGATCTTGCCGAGCTCGCGGTGGAACGAGTCGACGGTGCGCTTGCCGTTGATCTCGAGGAGCTTCTTCGTCCGCTCGGTGACGGCCTTCTTTGCGGCCTTCACTTCGGCGTGGTCCTTGGTGACGTCCTTCGCGACGCTCGTCGGCTTCAGGTTCGCGAGGTAGTCGCCGATCGTGTACGGGATGACGAAGTAGCCGTCCGCCAGCCCCTGCATCAGCGCGCTCGCCCCGAGGCGGTTCGCGCCATGGTCGGAGAAGTTTGCCTCGCCGAGCACGAACAACCCGGGCACGTTGCTCATCAGGTTGTAGTCGACCCAGAGCCCGCCCATCGTGTAGTGCACGGCCGGGTAGATGCGCATCGGCACCTGGTAGGGGTCCTCGTCCGTGATGTGGTGGTACATCTCGAACAGGTTGCCGTAGCGTTCGGAGATCTTCTGCTTTCCGAGGCGCTGGATCGAGTCGCGGAAATCGAGATACACGCCGAGGCCGCCGGGCCCGACCCCACGGCCCTCGTCGCACACCACCTTCGCCGCGCGTGAGGCGACGTCGCGTGGCACGAGGTTCCCGAACGCGGGGTAGCGGCGCTCGAGGTAGTAGTCACGCTCGCCCTCGGCGATGTCGCCGGGCTTCTTGCCGCTGTCGGCCGCGTTCTTCGGGACCCAAACGCGACCGTCGTTGCGGAGCGACTCGCTCATCAGGGTGAGCTTCGACTGGTAGTCGCCCTTCACCGGGATGCACGTCGGGTGGATCTGCGTGAAGCACGGGTTCGCGAAGTACGCGCCTTTCTTGTGCGCACGCCACGTCGCGGTGACGTTGCAGCCCATCGCGTTCGTCGACAGGAAGAACACGTTGCCGTAACCGCCGGTCGCGAGGATCACGGCGTCCGCGAGGTGCGTCTCGATCTTCCCGTTCGTCATGTCGCGCGTGACGATGCCGCGCGCCCGACCGTCGACAACGATGAGCTCGAGCATCTCGTGCCGCGAGTGCATGGTCACCGTACCCGCGGCAATCTGGCGCTCGAGCACCGAGTAAGCGCCGAGGAGAAGCTGCTGCCCGGTCTGGCCGCGCGCGTAGAACGTCCGCGAGACCTGCGCGCCACCGAAGCTGCGGTTGTCGAGGAGCCCGCCATATTCGCGGGCGAACGGCACGCCCTGCGCCGCGCACTGGTCGATGATGTTCACGCTGACCTGCGCAAGGCGGTAGACGTTCGACTCGCGGGCACGGTAATCGCCGCCCTTCACGGTGTCGTAGAAGAGGCGGAAGACCGAGTCGCCGTCGTTCTGGTAGTTCTTCGCGGCGTTGATGCCGCCCTGCGCCGCGATCGAGTGAGCGCGTCGCGGGCTATCCTGGTAGCAGAAGCACTGCACCTGATAGCCGAGCTCGCCGAGCGTCGCGGCCGCGGCTCCGCCCGCGAGGCCCGAGCCGACCACGATGACCTCGTATTTTCGCTTGTTCGCGGGGTTGACGAGCTTGAGGTTGAAGCGGTGCTTGTCCCAGCGCTGTTCGATGGGACCGGTGGGGCATTTCGACTGGAGAGCCATGGTGATCTCGCTACTCCCTGAACTCGAACGTCAATGTTGATGGGAGGCCGGGGTGGCTGCCCCGCCCTTCGGAAGCGTTTGCGGAGCGCTGGTTTTCGGCGCCTCGTCGCGACCGTAGCCGAGGAACATGACCGCGACCGGCAAGGAGACGAAGCCGACGCAGACCGCCATCGCCACCGCGACGGCGCTCGAGCGGAGCGCATCGTTGTAGCGAGGATGATTCAGGCCGAGGGACTGAAAGAGGCTCCACGCGCCGTGGTAGAGGTGCAGCGACAGCGCGCCCATCGCGACGATGTAGATGGCCGCGCACCAGGGCACGCTGAACCCGTTGACGATGTTCTGGTAGACGTCGACGGCCTGCCCAGCCTCGGGCTGCTGGTAGCCGACGCCCTTCACCACCCCGAGCGTCAGGTGGGCGAGGTGGTACCCGATGTAGAGCAGCAGCGTCACGCCCGTGAGCGGCATCGTCTTGGCGGCGAAGTCGGTCGCGACGTCCTTCTTGACGGCGTAGGCGACCGGCCGCGCGGCCTGGTTCTGCCTCACCAAGGACAGCGCCGTCAGCACGTGCGCGACGAGGGCCCCGATGAGCACGGCGCGCGCTCCCCAGAGCACGCCGGGCATCGAGTGCAGCATCTTCGAGTAGTTGTTCAGCGCGTCGCGCCCTGCGAAAAACTGCAGGTTTCCGAGCATGTGTGCGATGACGAAGCCGAAGTAGATGAACCCCGAAACCGCCATCACCATCTTCTTGCCGATGGTCGAGCCGGTGAGGGGCAACGCCCGCGTACTCATGACCAGGTTCATACTCCGCCGAACCCCGGTTGTCAGCTATTCGCCTCGCGATTTCGGGCGGCTGACGGACACGGTGGTCGACGGCGTCCGATCGGGGTAAGCCACGCGCATGAGCGAGCCGAACGAAAGTCAGGAGCGACCGCATGGTCGACCGATGCCCGGGACCGAAGGGCACGGCACCCACACCGTCGACATCCTCGAGCGCAGCCAGACGCTCCGGGATGGATCCCCGCAGGCGATCGACCGCCGCTTGTTCATGCAGCTCACCGCGTACCGATGCCCAGCCGATCGCAACCCGCGCGAGGTCGCGGAAGCGCTCGGCGCGGCGCTCGATGCCGCGGGCGCTCACGCGGTGATCTACGAGGACGTCAACGATCCCATGGGCCTCGCGCTGCTCGTCTGGAGCGAAAATCCCGTCGATTTCGTCGATCGGGTGCGGCCGGTCTTGAACGACGCGGCGTTCCGCGGCCTGACCTTCCGACCCGAGTACACGATGATCGGCCGAACGTACGCCACGGGCTTCGAGGACCGCCTCGACTACTGGCTGCTCGACAAGCCCGCGAACAACGTTCGCCAACCTGGCTGGGACTGGGCCGTGTGGTACCCGCTGCGACGCAAGGGCGAGTTCTCGCGGTTGCCGGGCAAGGACCAGGGCGGCATCCTTCGGGAGCACGCGGTGATCGGACGCGCCTACGGTGAAGCCGACCTCGCCTTCGACGTCCGCCTCGCCTGCCACGGGCTCGACCAGCACGACAACGACTTCGTGATCGGCCTGATCGGCAAGACGCTCCACCCGCTATCGCACTGCGTGCAGACGATGCGCAAGACGCGCCAAACCTCGGAGTTCATCGAGCAGATGGGGCCGTTCTTCGTCGGGAGGCGGATCTGGACGAGCCGCTGAGTCAGCCCGGTTCCGCTCGTCGCCGCGCGGGCGGGCGGATTCATTGGGTGCTCGGCGCCGTCCTCGGCGGCGCTGCGCTGCTCGCCCCGGCATCCCCCTGGACGACCGGACCTCGCCCGGCGCGCGCGGATGGCCAGGCCGCAGACGAGGCGCCGATCGCGACGCTGCCGGTCGAGGGCGATCGGCAAGTCGAGGTCGTCAACGGTCCCGCGAACTCGAGCCGGGTCATGCTTTACATGCACGGCGTGTGCGGTGACCCGCTCGGCTTCCGGAGCTGGAGCGCCGTGGCTGCGCGCTTCGCGACGTTGATCTCGCTGCGAGGAGACTCGCCCTGCAAGGACCGCCCGGGGCGCACAGGCTGGAGTTACAACCTCGCCCTGACCGACCGGAGGATCACGGCCGCCATTCGGGTCGCCGATGCGCTGCGGCGCGAGCGCGGCGAGGCTCCGCTCGATGGGGCGCAGGTCACCCTCTTCGGCTATTCGCTGGGCGCGCGGCGGGCAGAGTGGCTCGCAGCTCAATTTCCCGGGCGCTACGGTCGCGTCGCGATGGTCGGCAGCCCGATCAAGCCGGAGCCCGGGCGACTGTCGCGGCACGCGCGCTTTCTCGTGATGGCCGGGAGCCTCGACGCAAGGCAGCACCTGATCGAGGGCAGCCAGGACCTCGCGAAGGCCGGCCTGACCGTGCGGTACGCCGAGTTGCCCGGCGCGCGGCACGGCGAGTACGGCCCCGAGGCCACCCGGGTGATGACGGAGTCCCTCGTTTGGCTTTTCAAGAACCTTCCGTAAGGGTACATGTTCGCCAACCGCGACACCGAGGAACCACGATGAGCGACGTTCGCCAGCAGATCGAAGAGTTGATCCAGAACAACAAGGTCGTCCTGTTCATGAAGGGTACGAGGAGCTTTCCTCAGTGCGGCTTCTCGGCCCGAGCGATCGAAGTGTTCAAGCGCTGCGGCGTGACGGTGAAGGACGTCAACGTCCTCGCCGACCCCACGATGCGCCAGGGCATCAAGGACTACTCCAATTGGCCGACCATCCCGCAGGCCTACGTCGGCGGTCAGTTCGTCGGCGGGAGCGACATCCTGCTCGAGATGTACGAGAGCGGGGAGCTGCAGAAGCTCCTCGGCGTCGAGCCCGCGAGCGCTGCGCCGGCGAAGGCGCCCACGGTCACCATCACCCGAGCCGCTCAGGCGGCGTTCGCCTCGGCCGGGCGCGACGCGGGTTCGGGCGAGGTGCTGCGCTTCGACGTCAGCCCCACCTTCCAGTACGACCTGTTCTTCGGCCCCACCGTGAAGGACGACTTCGTGATCCAGGCCGGCGCGCTCACCGTCCACGTGTCGCGAGGAGCCGCCGCGCGTGCCGACGGCGTGACCATCGACTTCGTCGACGGACCGACCGGGAGCGGCTTCAAGATCGACAACCCGAACGAGCCCGCGAAGGTCCGTACGCTCTCGGCGAAGGAGTTGAAGGCGAAGCTCGACGGCGGTGAGGCGCTGCACCTCTTCGACGTTCGCGGGGAAAAGGAGCGCGCGGTCGCTTCGATCGCGGGAGCCCGGCCGCTCGAGGACAAGGCGCTCGCCGGCATCGCAAAGGACGCGATGGTCGTCCTGCACTGCCACCACGGAGTGCGCAGCCGTTCAGCCGCCGAGCAGCTCGTTCAGGCGGGTTTTCGCAACGTGTGGAACCTGACGGGCGGAATCGACGCGTGGTCCGTCGAGGTGGATCCCGGGGTCGCTCGCTACTGAGCAGGTCCACACGCAACCTGTTCAGCGCGTCAAGTTTTCAGCATTTTCGACTGGCGACCATGTCGAAAAAAGTTGTGCGGCGGAGCAACCCCGACTACTTGTTGCCCACCTGAAGGCCGGGGTGGTACAATATCCCACATTGGACCACACGGACCAGCAGGTGTTCTGTAGACCTCGAGCTGGTCAAACCCGCCCCACACGGGAAACCACCGACCTTCCTCGCTGAAACAACGCCACCCCGAGTGGCATTGGAACGGCCAGGAACCGAACGACGGAGACTCCATGAAGATCGCCCCCTGGTACATCGCTGCCCTCGCCCCGTTCGCGGCGCTCGGCTACAGCGGAGCTCACCTCGGACACATTTTCGTCGTGCTGCTGACCTTGGGGATTTTCATGGGCACGTTGACCATCGGCAAAATGCCCGGCCTGCAGCAGCCGAAGACGGATCCCTGACTCTGTTGATTCTCAGACTCTGTTGATTCTCAGACTCTGTTGATTCTCAGACTCTGTTGACCCTCAGACTCTGTTGACCCTCAGACTCTGGTGATTCTCAGACCTCTTGGGTCGCCGCGCCATCGACTCGGCTCAGAGGCCGGATCAGGTGACACCACCGCCGTTTTCAGCGCGCGATTCCGTCGATTCGGCCTAGAACCGCCAGGCTCGGCAGCACGGAGCGGTGGGGTTCGGCGAGCTGCCCGGCAGGCGAAATCGCTGGATGACCGTTCAGAGCGATTGCGGCTAGGCTGGCCGGATGGGTGTCACGCCGAGCGGGCCGACTCACGCCACGCATGAACCGCGACCGATCAAGCGCCTCGGAGATTTCACCCTCTCCGACCTCCGCTCGGTGTCGCTGATCCTCCAGGGCGAGTCCGTCATCGACTGGCGCAGGCTCGACCTCGCGAGCGAGGAAGAAGCCCGACACTTCCTCGCGACCCAGGAGTTCGACCTCACGCGCGCCTTCGACCGAGAGCGGGTGGAGACGATCAAGCGTGGCGCGGTCGACTACCTCCAGCGCCACGTCGGCTACCCTATCCCGCGTCAGGTCGCCGAGCTCGCCACGCTCGATTTGCTGCGCCTCGCCTCGGGCAAGGACGGCCCGAGGCAGCTGGCGGCGTGCGTCATTCTGAAGGCGATGCACATCATTCACCACGTCGAGGCGCGGGAGCTCCAGTACTCGCTCGCCCTCTCCGACCAGGATTTGTTCCGCCTGATCGAGGAGCGCGTGTACCGGCTGGTGGGGCAGATGCTCGCGGAAGGCTTGCCCATCACCGAGTTCGTCGGCGGACGGAAGCGCAAGGACTCGATCTACACGAAGCTCCTCTCGAAGCGCGAGGCGCACTCCTCCGCCGTCTACGACAAGCAGCGCTTCCGGATCGTGACCCGGACCCGCCAGGACATCCTGCCGGTCCTTCTTTACCTCACCCAGAACCTGTTCCCGTTCAACTACGTGGTCCCCGGCGAGAGCATCAACACCATCTTTCACTTCCGGTCGTTCTGCGACCAGAACCCCCACCTGCACGCGCTCGCCCGCAAGCTGTCGGTCGGGGACGAGTTCACGCCGAGCGACAACCGCTTCAGCGCTCAGGATTACCGAACGATCCACTTCGTCGTCGACGTCCCGGTCCGCGTCCCGGATTCCATCCTCGCGACGGCCGCCACGGAGCAGCGCAAGCTCGGCCCGGTCGTCTTCGGCCTGTGCGAGTTCCAGATGGCCGACAGCGAGACCGACGAGGCCAACGAGAAAGGGGACGCGAGCCACGAGAATTACAAGGAGCGACAGCGCCTCGCGGTCATGCGCCGACTCGAGCTTGGGCAAGTGCGCAAACCCCGGAAGAGCCTTCGCCCGCGCGATTGACGCTCCGCTCGGGCGGTCAAGCGCCACGCACGGGATGGGCTACGCCCGCCCCAGTCGCCGCGGCGCCCCGGTCAGAGGAGCACGCGCAAGAGCCCGAGGAGCAAAAGGAGCCCGAGCACGGTGCCTCCGCCCAGCAGGAGGAGCCCTCGCCGGAAGGCCTCCGGGTGATGGGCGTGGAGCGCGCGCTCGTGGAGCAGCACTTGCCGCGCGGCCCGCGCCAGGTCCTCTGCTCCCTGCAGGTGGCGCTCGTGTTCATCGGGCGTGACCCGGGTCGGATGCTGACGCACGAGCTTCGTCGCCACCGCCTCGGAAACCTCGAGGCGATCTTGGTCGGCGGTACGGAGCGCCTGCTCCCCGCTCTGTTGCTCGGTCCGCGCGCGACGCTCGCCGGCGGCGGTTCGGGCATGAACGTCCGAAATGGCCCGCTCCGCGTCGGCGATGCGCCGGTCGACGGCCGCGAGGCTCGCTCGTCGCTCGGCCAGCGTCCGTTCGACCGCGACGACCTCCTCGGCGACGGTCGCCCGCTGCACCTCGATCGCCTTGATTCGACGCGCATGCTCGGGCGGCGCGAACTCGGATGCCCCCGCGGCACGCGTCGCATCCTCGTGAGCCACGGTCAGGTCGCGGGCGAGGCGGGCGAGGTCACCCTTCAGCCGTGAGACACTCTCGGTGGCGTCCTCGACCCAAACCTGGGCGGTCCGACGCTCCGGGAGGAGCCCGTCGCGATCGGCCTGCCGGGCCATGAGCTCCGCGGCCAGCGAGGCCCGATCGGCCCGGTGTTGCTCGAGCGTACGCGCGAGGGACTCGCTCCGAACCGAGACCTGTGCGGCGAGATCGACCACCGGCCGCAGCAGCTCCGCGAGCTCCTCATCACCCTCACCCTCCCGGTCGCGCACAGCCTCGATCATTCGCAGCATCTCAGCCTGCGCCCGGCGTCGCACCTCGTCGGACTCGCGGCGCGTGCGCTCGAGCAAGGCGGTGAGGACCCGCCGCCGCCTCACCACGCGGATCGTGTAGGCCAGCGCGGGAAGCCATTCGAACGGTGCCGGACCGAAGCCCGCGAGCGCCGTCACCTCCTCGTCGGTGAGCGTGTCGTCGGCGGGGGGCGGCGTCCGCGTCCCATCCGTCCCGCGAACCGAGGGCGAAGCTGCCTCGCTGCCGCGGGCGGAAGGCGGAACGTCCCCGCGCCCGACAGCGCCCCGAGCTCCGGCGCGCTCCGGGGCGGGAGGCTCCTCCCCTTCGAGCGCGACCTCGAGGTCGCCGGGCCAATCGTCGAGCTCGAGCTGTGGCGCGAGCGTCTTCATGGCGGCCGCCGTGGGCTTCGGCGGAGCGCCTCGGGCAGGCTCCGGCACCTGGACCACCGGAGCGTCGCCGAGGTCGAGCTCGAGGTCGAGCTTCGGCATCGACGCCTTCGTTTGAGCTCGCACGCCGTGCGGACTTCCCGATGGAGTGCCGCAGACGTCGCAGGAGGACACTCCCGGCACGGATGCGGCTCCGCAGGTGGGACAGCGATTCACCAAGCCAGCATTATCTCCGGGCGCGATGGGCGACGCGACCGAATTGATCATCGCGGCGGTTTGCTCGCGTTCGCTTCCGGCCGGTCTCGCGGCGCGCGAACGAGCGGAGCCCCGGGAGAAACGACCTTTCCGCGTTGACAGGCAAGCGCAGGGGAACGAGGATCTCTGCCCCTACTCCAACGAGCCCGACGATTCGCCATGCGCCTCCACCGAAACCAGCTTCCCGGGCTTGCCCGAAACATCGTCAAGGCTCTCGTGGACGCGAAGGACGTCGAGCTACCCGAGGGCGTCGGCGCCCGCGAGGTCGAGCGTGACGTCGAGGCGGTGCTCTCCCACTACCTCGACCAAGCCGACCAGGCGATGTCGAAGGCCCGCGAGCTCACCCAGCAGCGTGGCTTGCCGCAAGGTGAATTCGGGCGGATCAAGGCGCTCGCCGCGGAGCAGCTCGGGATCAAGGTCGGCGAGGACGCGCTCGACTACATCCTCGACCAGCTGATCGAGATGCTGATGCGCTCGTCGAACGTCGACGAAGTCTACGCCGCCGACCATCAACTCCGCGCGCGGATCCGTCCGTTCATCCTCGCGGACGCCGACCTCGAGGGTCAGGTCGAAGCCGAGGTGCGGACCAAGCTGAAGCATGTCACTGAGGGGACGCGAACCTGGGAGATCGAGTACGCGCGCATCAAGGATGACATCCGCCGACGCCGCGGCGTCTGACCCCGACGAACCCCCGTCATGGCTGCGGAAAACCTCGAAGGTTTCTTGATGCTTATCGTCTCGTCCCCTTCGGGGGCGGGAAAGACGACGCTCTGTGCGCGCCTTCGGCGGCAGTTCCCCGACCTGCGCTTCAGCGTCTCGCACACGACCCGAAAGCCGCGCCCCAACGAGGTCGATGGTCGCGAGTACCACTTCATCGACGAGAGCACCTTCGAGGGGATGATCCAAGAGGGCCGCTTCGCCGAGTGGGCGCGCGTGCACGACCGCTATTACGGCACCTCGCTCGACGAGATCGAGCGAGCACGGGAGATGGCACGCGGCATCATCTTCGACATCGACTTCCAGGGCGCGAGGCAAATCCGGGCGACCATGCCCGAGGCGGTCGGCGTGTTCATCCTCCCGCCGTCCCTCGACGAGCTCGAGCGACGCCTGCGCGGCCGGGGAACCGAGGACGAGGAGACGACCCTTCGGCGCCTCGGAAACGCCAAGAAGGAGATCGCTCACTATGGCCTCTTCGACTACGTCGTCGTGAACGACGAGGTCGACGCAGCCGCGCTGCGACTCGGATCGATCGTCATCGCCGAGCGCTGCCAGCGGCAACGACATGCGCTCCGGTGCGAGCGACTCCTCAAGGAAATTCAGGCGTTCGAGCGAAGCCGCTGACGGCGCCGCACGTCGCCTCGGGCCATCCTCCCATGAAGCGTTCGCTCGCGATCCTCGGCGGCAGCGGTCTCTACGATCTCCCCGGCGTGACCTCCGTGGAATGGGTCGAGGTCGAGACGCCTTACGGCCCTCCGAGCGACGCCGTGCTCCGCGCGCGCCTCGATGGCGACGACGACGTCGAGCTGCTCTTCCTGCCGCGACACGGACGCGGCCACCGGATCCCCCCGCACCGGATCAACTACCGCGCGAACGTCTGCGCCCTGAAAATGCTGGGCGCCGAGGCGATCTTGTCGGTGAGCGCGACCGGCTCGATGAAGGAGTCGATCGCTCCCGGAGACCTCGTCGTCATCGATCAGGTGATCGATCTCACGCGCCGCCGCACCTCCACGTTCTTCGACGGCATCGTGGCCCACGTCGCGTTCTCGCAGCCGATCTGCCCCGTCCTCGCGAGCGCCGTGCACGACGCCGCGAGCCGGGTGCGAGCGAGAGCGGCCGCTTCCGGTGTGCCGTTCGGCCTGCATCTCGGCGGGTCCTACGTCTGCATCGAGGGGCCGCAGTTCTCGACCCGAGCCGAGAGCCTCGTCTACCGGAGCTGGGGCGTCTCGCTCATCGGGATGACCAACATGCCGGAAGCGAAGCTCGCGCGCGAAGCCGAGCTGCCCTACGCGACGCTGGGGCTCGCCACCGACTATGACTGCTGGCACGAGAGCGAGGAGGCTGTCGACGTGCAGGCCGTCGTCTCGCGGCTCCGGACGATGACCGTTCACGCCCGGGAGGTCGTGCTCGAGCTCGCGCGATCGATGCCGGATCTGTCGGCGAGTCCAGCTCGCTCCGCCCTGGCTGGAGCCATCATGACAGCCCCGGACGCCCTCCCTGCCGAGGAGCGGGCGCAGCTCGCCTGGCTCCTCGGTGAGTGACACTTGCCCCCAAATTCGCTACGAGAGCCCCGTGGATTCCAAGCCCATCCTGATGGTCGGCTCGATGGCGTTCGACGACCTCGAGTTCCCCGTCCCGACGCCCGACGCCGAGGGAAACTTGCGCACGCGCTTCGACGACGTGGTCGGAGGCTCAGCGACGTACGCCGCGCTCGCCGCGTCCGCCTTTGCGCCCGTTCGCGTCGTGGCGGTCGTCGGCCGTGACTTCCCTGAGGCTACGCTCGACATGATGCGCGAGCGTCACATCGACACCGCGGGGATCGAGCGAGCCGACGGGCTCACGTTTCGTTGGAAGGGGCGGTACCACACCGACCTCGTCAACCGGGATACGCTCGACACGCAGCTCAACGTATTCGCGAACTTCCGACCCAAGCTCGCGCCAGGGTACGGCGCGTCGCCGCTCGTCCTGCTGGGGAACATCCACCCCGCGCTCCAGCTCGAAGTCCTCGAGCAAATCGAGAAGCCGGAGCTGGTCGTCGCGGACACGATGAATTTCTGGATTGGCGGCGAGCCTGACGCCCTCGCGCGCCTGATCGCGCGCATCGACCTGCTCATCATCAACGACGAGGAGGCTCGGCAGCTTTCGGGGATCCACAACCTCGCGCGCGCGGCGAAGGAGATCCTCACCCGCGGGCCGAAGTGCCTCATCATCAAGCGTGGCGAACACGGCTCGCTGTTCTTCGACTCGGAGGGCGTCTTCGCGGCGCCAGCGCTGCTCCTCGAGCACGTGGTCGATCCGACCGGAGCGGGCGACTCGTTCGCCGGCGGCCTGCTCGGGTTCCTCGCTCGCCGCGGGCGATACGATCACGCGACGATGCGACGCGCGATGGTTCACGGGACCGCCGCAGCGTCGTTCTGTGTCGAGTCCGTCGGGACCCTCGGGCTCCGCGGGCTTCAGCATCAGCAGGTCACCGAGCGGGTCGAGCGGATCCGCCGGCTCACGCACGTAGGAGATGAGTGACAATGAAGAAGGCACACCTCGGGGTTCTCTTGTTCGCGGGTCTCGGCGCGGTCGCACTCGCGGCAGCGTGCAGCTCTTCGGAGGACGGCACCTCGTCCTCGTCGACGAGCACGGGCAGCGGTCCTGGCTGCGCTCCGACCGATCCGAAGTGTCCGGCGCTCGCGGTCGAGAGCGACTGCCTCGGGCTCGTCGACAACAGCGGCAAGGACCAGTTCGTCCTTCGCCTCTCGCAGCTCGCCGTCACGGCGCCCAAGGCCCTGACGGGGCCGACGGTCGCGAAGGTCGTCGGTGACGGGGTCAACATCAACCTCCCCGAGTGCAACATCGCCGGCAAAGGGACGTTCTCGCTCGTGGTCGAGTTCGACCTCGCGAAGGGTATGCTGCGCGCAGGCGGTGCGGCGCCCGTCGCCAACCCCGCCGAGGGTTACTGCTACGTCTACGACGAGAAGAACAAGGTGGCCCCCGTCGACGTCAAGGCGACGTTCGACTCCAGCCTCAAGTTCTCGACCGAGGAGCTGCCGAAGATCACCCTGCCCGTCTACGTGGACGCCACTGCGACGAGCGCGGTGTTCCTGCCCGTCACCGGCGCAAAGCTGGTCGACGGCCAGATCAGCGAGGACCACAACTGCATCGGCTCCTTCAACGCGAGCGGCCTCGAGCCCGTCAACAGCTGCTTGCCGGACCCCGCGGCGGGCATCGATTACTTCATCAACGGCGCAAAGCTCACCGGCTACATCACGATCGAGGAGGCGGACTCGGTCATGGTCGATCTGCTGGGCCAGTCGCTGTGCGTCCTCCTGAGCGGCGATCCTGAGAAGTACGGCGACACCGGCTCGCCAAAGAAGTGCAAGCGGACCAGCGGCAAGGTCGACCTCGAGGGCGACTGGTGCTCGACCACCAATTCGGCCGGTGGCTGCAAGGACTCGTTCAAGCTCGAGGCCGCGCTCGCGGCAAGCTCGGTGAAGTTCCGCGACGACTGCGCGGCGCCACCGTCGCCGACGACCACGTCGTCGTCATCGGGCGCGGGCGGCGCCGGTGCGGGCGGCGCTGGCGGCTCGAACTGAGGCCAAGCGACGAGGCGACGATCCGAACCGCCACCCGTCGAAGAAAAGGCCCGGGATCGTCTCACGACGGTCGCCGGGCCTTTGCCGTGAGAGCCCCGGGAACGGGACGTCCGTTCCGCACTTCGGGCTGGCCTGATGCGCTCCAACACCGGTAGCATCGGAGCCGATGTCCGATCGAAAGCGTCCCCGGCAAGGCAAGATGACCTCCCTCTGGAGCGCGACGAAACACGTCGTCCTCGCCGTCCTCTTCATCGTTGCGGCCGGCTGCAGCGGCGGCGGGTGCTCGAGCGGTTGCTCGTGCGCGGGGATCAGCCCGATGCCCGAGGGCTTCAAGCCGGAGCAGCGAATCGAGAACGCAGCGTCAATCCGCCTGACCGACTCTGGCATTGGCTTCTTGCAGAGCAACATCGGGACCCTGGCGAACGGGCTGCTCGGGGGCGGGGCCGACAGCGGCGTCCTCAAGTTCGAGATCCCGTCGACGAGCGGCAGCTTCAACGCCCTCGTGACGGACATCAAGTACGACGTCTGCAAGGACGGTCCGAAGCCGAACGGGAACCCGCCGGAGTGCGTCGCCGAGATCGACCTCGCGAATGCCAAGCTGACCCTCGCGCCGGTCGCGCCTCACAACCTCAAGGTGACCGGCCCGTTGCCGGTGCGCTTGCGAAAGCTGCCGCTCAAAATCCAGTACTTCTGCGTGTTCGGGGCGTGCGCCGAGAGCAACGTTCACGTCGCCCTGACCGGCAATGACGCCTGCGACGGCGACCAGACCGCGACCGACATCAACCTCGACGTCAACGTCGACATCTCGATCGACTCGAACCAGCAGCACTCGCGCTTTGGCTACAGCAAGATCGGGGTGGATGTTGGCCTCGACGAAGGCAAGCTCCGCGACTCGATCCGCATCTGTGGCGGCTTCTCCGCCACGCTCCTCAACGGGCTCTTGAGCCTCGCCGGCGGCCTCATCATCGACCCGCTCCTCGGCACGCTGAAGGATCAGGTCGAGCAGGCCCTCTGCCTCCCAGCGAACGACAAGCTGACCCCGGCCTGCCCGAACGGCACCCAAAACGTGGATGGCATCTGCCGCTACGGCGCCGACGCGAACGCCGAGTGCGCCTCGATCGTCCTCGGCACCGAGGGCAAGATCGACATCGGCGGCCTGCTCCAGGGCATCAGCGGCGGCGCGACCGGTGGCTTTGATTTCCTCCTCGCCGCGGGCGGACAGAGCCTGCGCAACGACAACTCCGGTCACCACTGGGGTGACCTCAACCCGGTCGGCAACGGCATCACGCTGGGCATGTACGGCGGCACCGAGCCGACGCCGCTCTCGAGCTGCGTCCCCGCGGTCCCGAGCCAGCTGCCGACCGGCATTCCGGTCCCCGACGAGCTGCTCGGCAACACCCTGCCCGACTGGCCCATGGGGACCGCGGGCCCGCACTTCGGGCTCGGGCTCTCGGAGCGCTTCGCGAACTACGCCCTCCAGCAAATTTACAACTCGGGCGCCCTCTGTCTCGGCATCTCGGCCGACGCGATCGGCACCCCCGTGACGAGCACGATCCTGGGTCTCGGGCTCGGCGCAAAATCGCTTCCCGAGCTCGGCCTCCAGAAGCAAGCCGCGAGCGTCGCGTTCCTACTCCGTCCGCAGAAGCCTCCGACGATCGCCTTCGGCAACGGCACCGACATCGAGAAGGATCCGCTCTTCGACATCAAGGTCGAAGGAATGGCGATCGACTTCTACCTCTGGTCGCTCGATCGCTACATCCGCGCGATGACCGTGACGACCGACATCGGCGTTCCGGCGAACCTCTCGGTCACGCCCGAGGGCCTCACCCCCGTGATCAAGGCGATCTCGCTCTCGAACACCGTCGTCACCAACCACGAGCAGCTCTTGCGGGACGATCCAGCGGCGATCGCCGAGGCGCTCGAGGGGCTCGTCGGCCAGCTCGTTGGTGGCGCGCTGGGTGGTGCGCTGAGCCCCATCGACCTCAACAGCTCCCTGGCCGGGCTCGGCCTCAAGCTCGACATCCCGGAGTCCGTCGACGGCAAGGGCTCCGCGGGCCTGCGCAAGCTGACGAAGGGCTCGGACGAGTTCCTCGGCATCTTCGCCGCGCTCGGTGTCGCGAACGCGCCGCCGATGATGAAGTCGTCGACGAAGGCCGAGGTGCTCGGCTTCGAGGTCGACCCCGCCGGACTTCGCCTCGAGACCTGGACTCCGCACAACGCGCCACGCGCCCGCATCCGCCTGGGGTCGAATCTCGACGACGGCACGCGAGCCATCGAGTGGCAGCACCGCATCGACAACGGTCCCTGGCGCCCGTTCTCTCGCGCGCGGGACCTCGACCTCACCGACCCGGTTCTCCGCAACCAGGGCGTCCACAAGATCCAGGTTCGGTCGCGCGTCGCCGGTGAACCGATGACCCTCGACCCAGAGCCGCGGTTGCTCGAGCTTCGCGTCGACGACATGGCGCCCGAGATCCGGGTGGTTCGCGAACGCGACCGCCAGGTCCGCGTCGAAGCGGCCGATCTCGTCAGCGGCGACCGGGTGCAGGTCCGTGTTCGCCTCGGAGTCGGCGCGAGCGCCGAGGAGGCCGAATGGGGGGAGTGGTCTGCGTGGCAGCCCGCCCTCGAGCTCGCGTCGATCCCGTTCGATTCCGCCACGTGGCTCGGCGTGGAGGCGAAGGACGAAGGCGAGAACGTCGCCACGGTCACGCAGTCACTGATCCGCGGCCAGGCCGAGGCGTCGGGCTCGGGCTGCCAGTGCGCGGTCGAGCCGGGCGCGAACCTCTCCGACCGCGGCGGTCTCGGCTTGCTCCTTGGCATCACGCTCGCGGGGGGCCTCGCGCTCCGCCGTTCGCGCGGTGACGCACGTCGGGCGCTCGCGTCGCGGAGCCTTCACGCCGCAAGCGCGGATGCACGTCGGGCGCTCGCGTCGCGGAGCCTTCACGCCGCAAGCGCCATTGGCTTCGTGCTGATGGTCGGCGCGGCGCCGGGCTGCTCGTGCAGCGAAGATGCGGGGGTTCCACCCGCCACCGGCTGCCGCGCGCGGGGAGATTGCGAGGTCGTCGCGCCGGGACTCGTCGGCGCATACACCTCGGCGGCCGCGGCGGCCGATGGGTCGGTCTGGGTCTCCGGTTACCTCGAAGGCAACTGGGATCCCGATTACAGGAACAGCTTCGGCGATCTCGTGGTGGGCCGCGCAAACCCGGAAGGCGTCGTCGGCTGGAAGGTCATCGATGGAACGAATCCGGAGGAGATCGTCGACCCCGAGGTGTACGACCCGCTGAGCTTCCGCGGCGGCAAGACGGAGAGCGGCGACGACGTCGGGCTCTGGACGAGCATCGCACTCGACGCGGCGGGCAATCCTGGCGTCGCCTACTACGACGTGACGCACCGCGCGCTGAAGTACGCGCACGCCGAGGGTGACGCGTGGAGCGTCACGACCGTGCAGTTCGGTCCGACCGGCAGCGACTACGGCAGCTACGCAAAGCTGCGGTTCGTCGGTGGTCGCCCCGTCATCGCGTACCACTTCATCGAGTCCCAGATGAGCGGCATCGTGAGCGGCGTTCGCCTTGCCACCGGCGCGGACGTCGGCGGCTCGTCGTGGGCCTTCGAGGACGTCGTCGCCGATGCCGGCACGCCGTGCAAGCCCGCGCTCTGCGCCGCCGATCAGAAATGCCTGAAATCGGGCGCATGCGTCGCCAAGAAGGACGGCTGCGAGAGCTGCGGCTCGGGCGAGGAATGCGTCGACGACGGCAGCGGCGGCGCCGCCTGCAAGGCCATCCGCGGCAGCTCGGATCTCGTCACCTACCCGAACGAGGTGGGGCTCTACATCGCGATGGTCGTCGGCAGCGACGGCCTGCCGCGCATCGCCTACTACGATCGGCCGCGCGGCAACGTCGTCCTCGCGACCAAGAGCGGCCCCGCCTGGACGCTCCTCATCGTCGATGGCGAGGAGGGCACTCCGAACGCGGGCGACAAGGGCATCGGGCTGTCGCTCGCAACGGACGACAAGGGGGACCTCCTCTTCAGCTACGTCGATGGCCTCAGCGAATCGCTCGTGTTCCGTACGGTGCAAGGAGGCGCGACGGTTCTCGCGTCGGAGGTCGTCGACAACGGACTCGGCGCGATGGACGGCCACCACCTCGTCGGTGACGACTCGAACCTCTTCGTGACCCCCAGCGGCGAAAAGCGCGTGACCTACCAGGATGCGACGACCGGCAAGCTGATGGTCGCCATCGGGACCCTCACCGGGGACAAGCACGACTGGCAGCGCCAAGTGGTGACCCAGGATGGCTTTGCGGGATTCTTCTCGCAGCAGCTCGTCGTTCAAGGCGCCTACACGATCGCGAATTTCTGGCGGGTCGGGAATCCGATCCCGAAGGGAAACGTTCGCTTCGTGTCGCTCGCGAAATGATCGCGGCGAGAAATCTTGGCCCGACAACACGCGCTCCGATAACGAGGGGAGCATGTCGAAGGTGGAGATGCTGAGCGAGCTGAGGAAGATGCTTCACGATGCGTTCGTCGCGCGCGCGGCGGGCGCCAGCCACCCGAAGGCGACCCGCGCCCACGGGTACGTCGACGGGTACATGCGCGCCCTGCTCGAGAGCGGCGCCGCGACGAAGGAAGAGCTCCTCGCGCTCGTCGCGGAGGAACGCGCCATCGTGAGCGGGCCTGCATCGACGACGGTCGACGCCGACATCGCGGCAGCCTGAGCGAGGTCGATGGCTGTTCGGCCGCAGCGCCTTCCGAAGCGCTGCGGGTCGGCTCGAGACTGCCTCGAAGCCCTTCCCCGCTCTCGCCGCGTCCCCGCTCTCGCCGCGTCCCCGCTCGCGATGCGTTCTCGCTTGGGACGGCGCCCTCACCGCTGGCGTCGAAGCCGCTCAGGCCGATCGGTCAGCGATCGCGCGGAGCGCGTCATCGGCGGCGTGAACGTCGTTCACCGCGAGCGCAATCGGGCTACCCCTACGCGGCACGAACACCAGCGTGTAGCGCCCGCCTCGCGCCAGCCCAAGGCTCGTCAGCGTCATGTCGAGGGCGACACCCACTCCGAACACCCCGAAGCCAAGCGCGACGAGCGACGGTGATCGCCCCCAGACACCGTCGGTGACGAGGCTGACTCCGAGCAGCGTACCGGCCGCCAGCGCCACGAGGCCGGCGTAGAGCCCGAGTCGAGGAAAGCGCAACTCGCGGCGGGCGGTGGCGAGGTTGGTGAAGGGGATCACGACCTCGCGCGTACGGACCGGCCGGCCAAGCAGCTCGAGCCGGGTCGAGACCGTGATGCCGGTACCATCGACGCGCAGCTCGGCGGGACGTCTCGCCCCGAGCAACGCCGACGCGCCGACGCGGACGAGGTAGCGAACGAGCAAGTAGCCGGTGACGGCACCCAGCACGATGCCGAAGGCGCCGAGCGGAAGCGGGGCTTGCTGTCCCGAGACGCCGGCTCGCCGCGCCGAGAACGAGAGGCGTGGTGCCTCGAGCTCGTCGTCGTCCTCGGCGTCGGTGTCGGTGACCTTCCGCGGGCTCGCCGCCTCGCTCTCCTTCTGGTCCGGTCCACCGCGCGGGCGCAGACGGACCAGCCGACGTTGCTCCCGCACGAGCTGTCCGGCGAGGGTCCGGAGCGCCGGGTCGATGAGCTCGACCGAGAGCGCGCGGAGCGCGGCCGAGGCTGCGGGGGACGCGCTGCCACCGAGCGCGGTGACGGCGACGATCGCCTCGGGGCGGTGACCGCTTGATGCATCCGGATCGATCGAGCGCGCGCGGCGCGCGATCGCCTGCCAGACCCCGTCGACGTGCTCGCCGCCGAGGACGCGGTCGAGCTCGGGCAGCGCATCGAGGAAGGTGTTCGCAGCCAGCCAGCACAGATTTCGTGCGAGCTCGTCGATGCGCTCGGGCTGGTCGGCGAGGAACTCGCCCGCCACGAGGTCCGCGACGCCATGCGCGAACAGTCGCGAGAGCGCGGCTCGCTCGACCACCGTCGGGTTCGCGCGCTCGTCGGCGAGCGTGCGGAAGAGCGCGAGCACGTCGACGTCGCCGGCACGTCCATCATTCGCCTCGAGGCGATGCTCGGCCAGGAGCTCGTCGAGGCCATCGCCGAGACGGATCCGCCGCTCGTCGGCCGCGGTGAGCGCGAGGGTGCGGAGCACAGCCGCGAGCGACGTGCGCCGCGGGTGATTCGAAATCTCGACCTCGATGCTCATCCGACCCTCGCAGGAGGGGTCTTCGACCGGCGCCGCGGAGGGGTCAAGCCCTCACGCTCGAGCGCGGAGAGGCCGCGGCTACCGACGCTGGAGAGCGAGCAGGGTCTCGACCATCGCGAAGATCCGACGCAGCTGGACGTTCGTCACCGTGACCTCACCGAGGATGCGGTTTCCCTCGGCCTTTAAGGTCGGCTTGTCGAAAAACGGCGCCAGGAACGGGGGTTTTCGGACCTCCTCGATGGACTCGGTGAGCTCGACCACCGAACGGAGCGCGAGGTCAGGACTCTCGTCGGTGGCCTCGAGCTTCAACACGAAGTCCGACTCGCGCGGCGTGAGGGTGAGCTTCAAGAGTCCGATCGATTTCGGAAATCGCAGCGGCGTATGCATGAAGCCACGCCACGGCGTGCGCATCGTCATCGCCAGCAGCGTCGCGCCCGAACGATTGAACTTGAGATCCTTGGCGGCGCGCAGCTGCGACTCCGCTTCGGCGGGCGCGACGACCACCGCATGTTTGTCGGGGCGCAACGAGACGCGCTGGGCTCCCTCATCGCCGAGCACGCCAAGCGGCGTCGGCTTCGTCGTCAACCAGCGTCCGGGAGGCTTGCTCGCGGCCATCGCGGCCTCGACCGCGCGCTGCATCCGGTCGGCGGGGACGTTGTAGTCGACCACCGCCACCACGACCTTCGACGACTGCATGTGCGGGCCGGTGAGCCAGACATGATCAAAGTCACGAATCGGGTCAAGGCCCGTTCCACCGAGGAGCTCCTTCCATTGCGGGATCTTGCCAAGCAACGTTCCGAGCATCGGCGCGAGCTCGTGGCCGCGGGCGACGTCGGTCGCGAGGTAGATCATCACGTTGGTGGCCTTCGCCTGCACGGCCCCCGGCTGCCCCGCGAGCTTGGACGGGTCCTCGATCGGCGGTGCCGGAGTTGGTACCGGTGCGCTCCCCGAGCCCGACGCAAGTGGCGCGGCCGAGGGGGGCACCGACGCGACCGCCGACGCCGACCCGCTGGGCACCGCCGAGGGGGCCGGGGCTGCGCTCGCGACACTGGAGGCGCTCGCTGCAGCGCGAGCCTTCTCACGCTCGGCCTTCTCACGCTCGGCCTTCTCACGCTCGGCCTTCTCACGCTCGGCCTTTTCGCGCGCCTTCCGACGAGCCTCCTCGGCCGCCTCGGCCTTGTCTTCCTCCTCGTCGTCGTCGTCGTCTTCCGTGGTCACCTCCGGTGCGGAGGGCGCCATCTCGGGGACCGGGGTCGGAGGAGGAGCCTCGTCCTCGAACCCCATGTCGAGATCGATCGGAACCTCGACCCCTTCGGGCAGCGGCGGAGCGGTCTCCTCACCGCGAAACAGGATCCGGACCCATCCTGGGACGAGCGCCGGGGCGAGCGGCGCGTGGACGAGCAGCGCTGCAAGAAGCGCCCAGCGGAAGGCGGGGCGGGAGGTCGACGCGAGCGCCCACCAGTCTCGTCCGTGACGAGGCGGTGTGGGTGCGGCGCCGCGAGGTTGTGTCCCGTCGACCACAGCCGTCCATTAGCATGATGCCCAAGTGCGCGGACCCAATCGAGCCCGAAGCTGGCACGGCAATGGCCAGAAACTGGCTCGAGCACCACGATGCAGGTACTAGAACCGAGCGATCGAACGACGCCCGAGGCAGCAGAAACGATGAGCGGTACCGACAACGACGGCCACGGTAAGCCGCCCCCGCCGAAGAACCGGCGGGTCAACTCGAAGAGTGGCCTCGACGGCGCGGATGCGCCGCTGCGCGATCCGCGCTCGGGCAGCGTCGGCAATGTCCGCAGAGGTGATGGTCAAGGCTCGGCGGAGCCCACCGCGAGCTCGGGCGGGACCTCAGCGACTGCGCTCGTCGGCGGGCTCGTCGGGATCGCGGTCGGAGCGGGGGCGATCGCTGCGGTGAGCTGGGCGGGCCGCCTCACCGATCGCCCGCCGACCGCAGCGCGCCCCTCCGCAGCCTCAACGGCCAGCGTCACCGAGCCCACTCCCCCTCCCGTCGCCGCCTCCGTCGAGGTGCCGCAAGCACCGCCCGACGACGCGAACGAACCCGAGGTGGCCGAGCCGGACGCCCCCGCCCCTCCGCCCGAGGAGAAGCCGTGGGCTGGCCCTTGGCTCGGTGCGATGGCTCAGATGACCCCGGTCTATCCGACCGCGCGCTTCTCCAAGAACCGACTCGGGTACCTGCGTCGTGGCGCAAAGGTCGCGACCCTCGAGAAGCCGGTCTTCACCGAGTCGTGCAAGCAGGGCTTCTACCAGCTCGTGGACGGTGGCTACGTCTGCGGCAAATACGCCACCTTGAACGTCGATGACCCGCGGGTGAAGCTCGGCGTCAAGTCCCCCGACCTCGAGGCGTCGATGCCGTACCGGTACGCCTACAACACCGCGCACGGCACGCCGCTCTACACGCAAGTCCCGTCGCGCGAGGACATGGTCAAGTACGAGCCGTACCTCAAGGACCGCGACAAGAAGAAGAAGGCCAAGGAGGACGGCGACAAGCCAGACAAGGCCGAAAAGGGCGAGAAATCCGAGCGAGACGACAAGGAGAGGGTCGACAAGACGAAGGCAGAGAAGCCCGATCGGCTGATCGAGAAGGCCGACCAGCCGCGTAGCGAGCTGCCGGAGCCGAGCGATGGCCCCGCCGACGCGAAGGCGACTCCGAGCGGCACGGCCGTCGCCGTCGAGGCCCCACCTTCCGCCGCATCGGCCGTCGAGCCCGAGGAGGAGAAGCCCTGGTGGCAGCGCGACACCAAGGAGAAGCCGCTCGACATCAAGCTGAGCGACCTCGAGGAGAGCGACGGCACGCTCGCAAAGCGCATGGTCAAGGGCTTCTTCGTCGCGATTGACCGCGGGTTTTCCTGGAACAACCGGCTCTGGTGGAAGACGACCGAGGGTCTGATCGCGCCGAGCGATCGCATGATCGGCCCGAAGATCCCCGACCTGAGGGGCTTCGACATGTCGTCCGGCGTCAAGCAGGTTGGCTTCGTCCGTGCCTCGGCCGGCTCGAAATACGAGCGCCGCAAGGAAGGCAAAGGGTTCTCGAAGAAGGGCAAAGTCGGGCGCTTCGCGTCGTTCGCGCTCACCACCAACACCGAGCTCGAGAACAAGCAGCGGTTCTACGAGACCACGGACGGCTTCTGGTTGCGCGAGGCCGACATCGCGATCACCGAGCCCGGTCCCAAGCCGGAACGCATCGGCGCGAACGAGAAGTGGGTCGACGTCAACCTCACGCGCAAGACGCTGGTGGCCATGCTCGGCGACAAGCCGATCTACGCCGCGCTCGTCTCGCCCGGAAAATCCTCCAGCAACCGCGAGAAGGATCACCGTACGAAGACGGGCATGTTCCGGATTCGCGAGAAGCACATCGCGACCACAATGGACGGCGACGGCACCTCCGGCGGAGACCTGCCATACAGCATCATGGATGTGCCCTACGTCGAGTACTATGAGGGCTCTTACGCGCTGCACGCCGCGTTCTGGCACAACAACTTCGGCCGCGAGCAGAGCCACGGCTGCGTGAACCTCGCGCCCGCCGACGCAAAGTGGCTGTTCTTCTGGACCGAGCCCGCACTCCCCAAGGGCTGGCACGGCGTCTGGTCGAGCGACAAGCGCCAGGGCAGCTGGGTCGTCATTCACGAGTAGCCTTGACTTCGGAGCGCCCCCGCGAAACTTGAGCGCTCCGATGGATCAGCTCACCGCGCACCTGGACCGAGGATGGGATCTGGCGCAGAGCGGCGATGCGCGCGGCGCGGTGGAGTCCGCGAGACGGGCGCTCGAGCTGTCGCCGGACTCGCCGGAGGCCTACAACCTGCTCGGCTATGCGGCCGCGCTCGACGGCGATTTCGACGAGGCCCTCGAGGCGTACCAGCAAGCGCTCGCGCTCGACGACGGCTACGTCGAGGCGATGCTCAGCGCCGCCGAGGTGCTCCTGCACCCGGTACGTGATTTCGAGCAAGCGGTGGAACTCTGCGACCGCGTCCTCGAACTCTCCGACTACGACGACGAGATCCTCGACGCGCAGCTCCTCAAGTTCGACGCGTACTGGGCCATGGGTGAGGATGACGAGGCTCGGAAGGTCGTGAAGCGGTTGCCGCGAGGTCCGTTCGAGTCGCCCGCGCAGAGCTTTCTCGTGGCGCGAGCTTGCATCGAGGTCGGTGAGTTCGAGCGCGCGCGACCGCTGCTCCAGGCTGCCCTCGAGGGCGATCCGGGCAACTCCGAAACGAGCTACTACGCGGGCCTACTCGCGGAAGCCGACGGCGACCTGCCGCGGGCCAGCATGCACTTCCTGCGGACGCGGCAGCTCGAAGCCGCGCTCGGCCTCCCACCTTGGTCACCGAACGAGCAGGCCTTCTCGATGTTCGTCGAACGAGCGACCGCCGAGCTTCCGCCCGAGCAGCATGACCGGCTTCGCCACGCGCAAGTGTTCGTGGTCGACCTCCCCGGCCCCGAAGCCGTCGTCGACGGCGTCGACGTCCGCGCCATGGTGCTCATCGACGTGCTCGCGAGTCCTAGCGAGCTCAACGTCGCCGACGGCAGTCGCATTCGCGTGTTCCTCTATGCGATGAACATCCTCCGCACCGCAGGCAGCATCGACGCCGTCGAGGCCACGATCCGCGATGCCATCGCCCGCGAGCTCGAGGCCCTCCAAGGCGACGCCCGCGACACCCACCACGCGAGCTGAAGCGCCTCGAGCGACGCACGCCGGGATGGACGCCATCCGTGCGTCCGAATCACGCCGACCGCGCGCGACCGAGATCGCCTCGATCCGATGGACGGCGAAAGGCGAGCCCTCACGAGGACTCGCCTTCTTCATGGCGGGAACGACGGGAAAGGAACGCCCGACTCAGTCGTCGTACGCCTCGTCGGACGCGTCGTCGCTGCGCAGCACCGGCAGGCGACGCTTGCCAACGGGTCCCTCGTCGACATAGTCGCGGAGAGCCATCATGTCGCGGAGCGACTCGAGCTTGGCGAGCGCACGAACCTCGACCTGGCGGATGCGCTCACGCGTAAGGTTCATGATCGCCCCGACGTCCTCGAGCGTCGTGCCACCGCGATCCGCCACGTCGAGCGCGCAGCTCTCGTTCATCTGCCAGACCTCGAGGTCCGGGAAGTTGAGCTTGATGGCGCCCGTCCGAGGCGAGACGTCGAGGTACAGGTGGTACTGGCACGAGACGAACGGACAAGGTCGCTCGGTCCCGAGGCACTCGGCGCGGGTCTTCGGCTTCTCGTAGTCGTTCTCCGGGTAGAGCATGCGGCCGAGCTCGAGCTCGCGCTTCGTCATGCGCTTCACGCTGATCGTCCTGGCGCGGACGGCACGCTTGCGACGCGAGCGACGCTGCTCGCGCGTCACGGCGGTGTCGGCCGTCTGCGCGTTCCGCACGGCGAGGTTGCCCTGGACCGAGAGTGGGTCGATCGAGTCCATGTCGACCTCGTCGTTGTCGAAACCTTCCAGGATCTTGTCGCTAACCGTTGCCATCATTTTCTCCCGTTACCCTCTCGGAGCGCGCAACTATCCGTTTTGCGCGCTCGGCACAGTCTTCCCCCTGGAGTCCCCATGCTCGAGGGCTCCATGAATGTGCGGGCTCGCAAGCCTCGCGTCGTGACAGGTCGTCTACCGCTCCCGAAAGAGTCGGAAAATTTTCGTCAATTCAAGCCATCGGTCCTTCAGGATGCGACGGCCTCTTCCACGGCTGCCCCATCGGGGTCGCTCACCAGCCTCTCCTCGATCTTCTCGAGGCGAGCGAGCAGGTCATCCGCGAGCGCGCGCGCGCGACCGATGTCTGCCTTGACCGCTCGGAGGCCTGGGAGGGCCACCTTGGCGTCGGAGGCCGTGCGCCTATCGACGTTGCGATCGAGTGCACGAAACACCTTGCCGAGCGTGGTCTCGAGGTCCTCGATGTCCCCGCGGACGAAGAGAACCTGCTTCTGAATGTCCTCGATCGTGAGGTCACGCTCCATCAGCTCCTTGATGCGGAGAATCTGACGGACGACCCGGACCGGGTACTTGCCTTGCGAACCCTGGTGCTTGCCCTTGCGACCGACGCGCACGCTGCGCGGCAGCAACCCGAGCTGCACCCACTTTCGGAGCGTTGCCTCCCCGAAGCGCACGTCTTGCGCCTCGAAGAAGGAGAGGAGGTCGGCGGACGTGATTCCCCCCGAGTGGTCGTGTTCGACCTGCTCGAGAGTGCTCTCGGCCACCTTGCCCATCTCCGCTCGGCTCCGCGCTGACCACCGATTGGTCAGGCTTGAAGTGAAGACGAATGTATTCCACTCAATGGCGGCAGTCAAACGATGGCTGCGCAAAATTTTGCGCAGCACCTTCAGGAGCGTGCGTTTTGACGGCCATCGCGTTCGCGTCGGACATTTTCTGTCCGATTGAAGGAGAGCGACCCTGGCTCGAAAAGTTCGCTCTCGTTTGACTTCTGACGCGTATAAGTCCTTGATCTCACGGGTGAGCGTCGAGGTGCTTCGCGCGATGCGGGACGTCACCGCCCGCGGCGTCCGCATGCGGGTCGTCGAGGCTGGCGAGGGCCAGGGCCCGCCGCTCGTCCTGGTGCACGGCTTCCTGTCGACGCACCTCGACTTCGACGACGTGATCGACCAATTTTCGCTGCATTTTCACGTCATCGCCCCCGACCTTCCGGGGTCGGGGGACAGCGAGAAGCCGAGCCCCGCGCGCTACGCGTACGGGGTCGAGTCGTTCGCGGAGGCCGTCGCCGACCTCATCTCTGCCTACGGGCTGGGGCGGGCCTTCGTGCTCGGGCACGGACTCGGCGGGGCGGTCGGGATCACGCTCGCGGCGCTGCACCCCGAGCTCGTCAATCGCCTCATCCTCGTGGCCCCGCTCTGCTACCCCTTCGCGGCGCGGACGGTGTTTCGGGTGCCGCTGCTCCCCATGGTCGGGAGCGTCGCGTTCAAGCAGTTCTTCGGGAAGCGGGCGTTTCGAAGCCACTTCCGGAACTGGGTCTATTCGGAGGGCTTCGGGCTGCCCGAGCAGGTCGACCACAACTTCGAGGCCTTCAACAGCCCCTCGGGCCGTGAGAGCGCCCACGCCGTCCTCCAGAGCATGCTCGACACCCGCCCGACGGTCGCACGCATCACGCGCATCCGGCGGCCAACCCTCGTGACCTGGGGCCGCGAGGACCGGATGTTTCCCGCCCACCATGCGCTCAAGCTGGCCCGCGAGATCCCCGACGCGCGGCTCGAGCTGTTCGACACGGGCCACGCGCCGCACGCCGAGCGCCCGGAGGATTTCGTCTCGATCGTGCGCCAGTTCTGCGAGGGCAAGCGGGGATGAGCGAGACGCCCGCGTGGGCGCGCCTGCGAGCGAACCGTCCGGCGATGTTCGGGCTGTTCCTGGTGCTGGCGACCCTCGCATGGGTGGCCTTCGTACCGCTCGTCTCGCCCCATGGCCCCGACGTCAGCGACTTTCGGATGGCCCCGGGGCCATCCGGCGGTGCGGCAGCGCCATCGCTGAGCCATCCGCTCGGGACCGATGCCCTCTACCGTGACCTCCTCGCTCGGCTCGCCGCCGGCGGCAGGCTGTCTCTGTCGGTGGCCCTCGCAGCCACGACGCTCGCCCTCGCCATCGGAACCTCCGTGGGTGTGCTCGCAGGCCTGACAAGCCGCACCCGCCTCGCTTGGGTGGATGGCCTGCTGGTACGCCTGATCGAGATCGCGCTGGCCTTCCCGTACCTGCTGCTCGTCACCGCGGTCGGCGTGCTGCTCGAGCGCGCGACTCCCATGACGATCGCGCTGATCCTCGGGCTCTCGGGCTGGGTCGGGCTCGCCCGCCTCGTGCGCGCTCGGACGCTCGAGATCGCCGCTTCCGACCATGTGCTCGCCGCCCGGGCGCTCGGAGTTCCGCCCGCATCGCTCGTGAAGCGTCACGTGCTGCCCGGGCTCCGCGGCCTGCTGCTCGTCACCGGCTCACAGACGATCGGGCAGATGGTGCTCGCCGAGGCGGTCCTGGGCTACCTGACGGTCGGCGTCGGTCCACCGCAAGCGAGCTGGGGTCGCATGCTCCAGGAGGCCGAGCCCTACCTGGGGTTCGATCCACGGTTGGTCGGTGCCCCGGCGTTCGCGATCCTGCTCACCGTGTTCGGGTTTTCCCGAGTCGCGGATGGTCTCGCCGATGCGGCGGCCACGCGGCCTTCGGGCGCACACCGAGGCCGTGTACCGGTGGACGCCCTCGTCCTCGGCGCGGTGCTCGCCCTGGTGGTTGGATTCTCGGGGACGGCGAACCTCGCGGCCCCGCTGGCGCAGCCCACGACGCCGGCGCGGGTGCTTCGGATCGCGACGGCGCATTCGCTCGGGCCGCTCGATCCTGCCCTTGCCAATGACGAGCTCACCCTCGCCATCGACGAGCTCATCCACGCCCGCCTGCTTCGTCACTCGGCCGCCGGGGACCTGGTCGGTGAGCTCGCGGAGTCGCTCCGTCCCGAACCGGGGAGCACCCGCTTCGTGCTGGCCCTCCGAGCGGGAGCCCGGTTTCACGACGGGACGCCCGTTCTCGCAGCCGCGGTGAAGCGTTCGCTCGAGCGTGCGCTTCATCCCGACACGCCCTGCCCTGCCGCGTCGGCCTACCGAGGACTCCTCGGCTTCAACGAGTTCCGTGCCCGCCGCGCGGTGAGCATCGCCGGGATCGTCGTCATCGACGCGCGGCACCTGCGGTTCGACCTCGAGAGCCCCGACGCGGCGTTTCCGGCGCTGCTGACGCTCGGCTTCGCGGCTCCGGTGTGCGACGACGGACACACCCACGCCGATCCGTCGACGCCGCCGCCGTGCGGTGCTGGGCCGTTCCGGTTCGTGCGGCGTGACGACGTCCTCGTCGAGCTCGCGCGGGTCGACGCCGAGGCCTCGCCCACCGCTGCGTTCCATGGGCTGCTCGTTCACCTGGGGGTTCCCGCGAGGACCCAGCGCTATCGCTTCGAGCGCGGCGAACTCGACATCTTGACCGAAATCAACGGCGTCGACGCCCAGCGCTTCGAGGCCGATTCCCGATGGCGCGAGCAGATTCGCTGGTCCGCGCGCCCCTCCGTCGAGGGCATCTATCTCGATACCCACCGGCCGCCGTTCGACGACCGCCATCTTCGTCGCGCGGTCGCGCTCGCCCTCGAACCGGAAGTCCTCGGCAGGCTCCGCCCGAACATCGCCGCCATCGACCGGATCTTGCCGCCCGGCACGCCGCGCGCGGAGGAGGTCGTCGGCCGCCGTCACGATCGAACCGCCGCGCTCGAAGAAATGAAGCTCGCGGGATATCCGTTCGACCCCGCCACGGGTCGAGGCGGCTATCCGTCGACGATCGGGTACATGACCATCGCCTCGAGCTTCGACCAAGCCGCCGCCGAGGTGTACGTGCAGCAGCTCGCCGCCATTGGCCTGCGGGTCGAGATCGTCCCGGTCACCTACGCGAGCTGGCTCGCGACGCTCGGCACCTCGCGCGCGCCGGCGATGGGGTGGCGTGGCTGGATCCCCGACTTTCCCGATCCGGCGGGCGTGATCGATCCGCTGCTCTTGACCTCGGCCATCGCGGAGGGGAAGCCGACGCAGAACGCCTCGTTCTTCTCCAACCCGGAGGTCGATCGGCTCGCCGCCGACGCGCGCCGGGAGCAGGACGTTCCGAGGCGCCTCGGGCTCTACGCGGCCATCGAGCAGATCGTGCGCGAAGAAGCTCCCTGGATCCCGAGCTACAGCATCCGCGCGTTCACGGCTTGGCACCCGTACATCGGTGGCGTTCAGTTCGACGGGACGGGGCGCCTCGCGCTCGCGAACCTTCACCTGCGAGACGCGGGAGAACGGACGCCGTGAAGGCGCTCGTGTTCCTCGTCCGCCGGCTGGCCTTCTCGCTCGCGCTCATCGCCGCAGTCGCGAGCCTCACGTTCCTCGTCTCTCGCACGCTGCCAGGTGACCCGGCTCGCATTCTGGTCGGGCCGCAGGCGAGCGAGTCGGACGTTGCGCGGGCGCGGACCCTCTACGGACTGGATGCCTCGCTCGGCGCCCAATACGCCCGGTTTTGGCAACGGCTCGTGCACCGCCCCAGCACAGGCGCGGAACACCAGAGCTGCAAGTCCGCCGGAGCGCTGCATGTCGACCTCGGCTGGAGTCATCGCAGCCGCAAAGGGGTGGCTGAGCTGATCGCCCAGCGAGCCCCTCGCTCCTTGGAGCTCGCCACGGTCGCGGCGGTCCTGCAGCTGGTCTTCGGTGTGACGCTCGGTACGCTGTCGGGACGCCGCCGCGGCAGCACGCTGGACGAGATCTCGGTCGCCGTCACGCTGCTCACCGTCAGCGCCCCGACCTTCGTCATCGGCGTCCTGCTGCAGTACGTGCTCGCCCATCGCCTCGGATGGCTCCCGCTCGACGGCGGGGGCGGAGATCCCGCCGCGATCGTCCTGCCCGCACTCACGCTCGGCATTTACGGGGCGGCGTTCTACGCGCGGCTCGTCCGCGAGGAGCTCGGGCGAGCCATCGAGAGTGAGCGATTCCGCGCGGCGCGCGCACGAGGTGCCTCGACCACCCGAGCGCTCGTCGTTCACGCGTGGCGAAGCGCCCTGCCGTCCGTGCTCACGCTGTTCGTCCTCGAGCTCGGCGCGCTCATCGGTGGTGCGATCGTCACCGA